>Ga0208695_1000070_pt1 | contig 140785 bp, 120 predicted proteins | sample AD_UKC111_MetaG_FD_184449 | JGI IMG/M metagenome (GOLD analysis project Ga0208695, IMG submission 184449) | Active sludge microbial communities of municipal wastewater-treating anaerobic digesters from Hong Kong - AD_UKC111_MetaG (SPAdes)... | ecosystem: Engineered > Bioreactor > Anaerobic >... | reverse complement strand
TGGTCTTGCAACCGCTGTTGCAGAGCCATCAAAAGGAGAGCCGGTGTATGAGGTTCGTATAGGGAAAGTGAGATGTGCCGATTACTGCGGAGGATTGTTTGAAGGGACACTGGAATTAAGAATTTCAAGGGGGTATCCTGAGTACAATATGTCCACCGGTGTTACAACAGGAAAATTCTCAACTGTTATTCCTATAGACTATCCAAGATCTTATGCAAGAGCAGCAATCAATGACTACACAGTTCATTCAGAAGGTGGTTGGTTAACTGTTAATCTTCCATGGGATACAAATTGGAAAACTGCCAAAGTTCAGCAATGCATTTTAGCATATGAGTATGATAAGCAATCTGAATCCTCAGTCAGTGCAACGGTTGGATATAAGCCTGATAATTTAAATACAGCTTTGACAGTGACCGCAAAGGCAACCTACAGCGGAGATTTCTTAGGGATAAATGAGTGGGATAGAGATTGGTTTTATTCCACAAATACGAATCCTGGAAGTGGAGATGAGGTAAAAGATGGGTGGACAATTAGAAAAACTTGTCCTGATTTTAAATTAACTACCCCATCCAGAACAATTTATTAGTTTTTTCACATTTGTCCATCCCTATGACTATTAAATACCTAGGGATGGACAATAAAAACTATGCATCATGAAAAGTTTTGTAACCAAATTTTTAGTTCTTGCATTGCTACTAGTTTCTCATATTTTTAAAGTAAAGGCTGAAGATTCAATCTCCATTTATGTTACACTTAATTATTATTGGGATTTATCAGATACTTACGGTGGAGGCAATTTATTTGACGGAGAGATTTCAGCCCTAAAGTCATGGTATGGAGCAAAATTAGCCTATGGGCATTTTCAATCAGATTATATTTTCCTTTTTAAAGTACCTTATGATGAAGCTAATTTAGAACTTAGAATTCCGGTTCATGAAATGTCATTTATGAAAACCGGATCTTTATCAGGTTTTATTAGACCAATTCAAAATAAATGGTTCTCGACGGACTTTGTTGTAGGAGCTGTTTATAGCAGGTCTTCTAGTTTTTATCTTAAAGCAATAGAATATAGTTATAATATTGAAAAGGGATCTTTTGATTATCTCATTAGAGATTATCAATTAATAAAGAAAAATTGCGTTGGTTATCAGGTTGGCATTGATCTTACTTTTAACATTATTAAAAGTATAGCCATTCGACTTTCATCCCGAATACAAGATTTCAGAAAAGAAGGAAGTTTCTTCTTTATGGGTTCTGGTATTTGCTTTAAATTCTAATCAAAGGAATCATGAAAAAATTGTTACTGGGCATAGTTCTTTCTTTAATAATAAACGGATCAGTGTTTTCTCAATCAAACAGATTTATTATTCGTACGGGTATTGGATATTATATGGATGTGTTTACATCTTATGATGGGCCAATAATTTGGCTAGAATCTGGATATAAATTTAAAACAGGACTTAATGCAAATTGTAGATTGTCAATCGCTACTATGGATTGGAGAGTTAAAGAGGGACTCTTTAAAGATTATGAGACCTTGCAATTGAGACAAATGTTTGACCTTACATTTTCGAAGGCATTAAACCTCAAAAACCATCATTTTTTGGAACCAGGTATAGGTGTAAAACTAAAGAAAGAGTACTTCCTTAAACCAGAAGTTGAAGGAATATATAATGGAGGAAATATTGACGTATACACATCATATAGCCATAAATTTTATGAAATTGGCTTTTCATTTGATCTAGATTATTATTATCAATTTACCAACAATTTTCTTCTTGGCTTTAGAATTGATACAAATGTCATTTGGGCATTAGGCTTTGAAGGTCTTACTTTTTCCCCTCTTTTCGGATTCAGATTTTAGTGTGATGCAAGTCTGATTTCTATCAAAAAGCCAGGAGGATTATGCCACTGAATTTTATGATGTCTGCCACTCCGCCCTGAAGCGGGGAGTAGACGCACGGGGTGATTCAGACTTCCCTTCGGCCCTGAGGGTAGGTGCCAGAAAATGAGGTCGTCAAATTTACCACAAGGTCTTGAAAGCCGAAGTTGGGGTATGTCGTTATCCTGACTTTCCGTCTGCCCTGAAGAGCAGGGTTGAATCATATCATCATCCGGGCTTCCCTGCCTGACTTAAAAGGCGGAGTCGGGCCATCGTCTCATGAGGCCATGGCACCCGCCGTGAAAGACAGTATTGTTCATCATGCTTCAATTCTGCCCTTCATGGGGGATACTCGGGCAATGTTCCGATGGGACTTTAGCCCTGAAATTATATAGTATGCCATACGTTAAAAACTGGCTCCACTGCGTGTGGTTCACAAAAGACATAGCTTCAGTCCTTCTCCCTGAGAGGAAACTGAAATTACAAGACATATTCTCTCCAATTCCGCCGCAAAAGGGATCTATATTGATTTTATCAATGGATACTCAGATCACATTCATTGTCTTTTGCTTCTGAAATACGATCAGTAGTTTTCAAAAGTGATGCAACTTATAAAAGGGGAGTCTTCCTGGGGGATCAATAAGAATAAAATCAGTAAATTGAGATTTGAATGGGCAGATGAGTGCCATGGGGCTTCAGGCAGTCAATCTCATCTTGAAAGGTGATCCGTCATGAAAAGCAGTACTGTTCACCATGTTTTAACTCCCCCTTTCAGGGCAGAGAAAAAAAGTCCCCGGGGATAATCAGCACTCCTCCGGGGACGCGGGCCAGGGCGACCCATCCGCTTTCGCGAGATAATTCAAGCACGGGACAGAACAGCGAGACGTGCCTGAAAAGATTGACACTGCAACCTTATATCCTAATCAATTCCACGCTTCATTATATACGACCCGTCAGCCTGGCTGTAACGAATGTCATAACCTCCGTAACGAATCTCACTTACAATACGCTTAACCGATCTTTTACTGATCCCGAACCTGAATGCCAGATCTCCCGGTGAACCTGTGCTTCTTAAACTGGCCAACCTAAGAATCCGATATTTCAGATATTCTCTGTTTTGCCTGTTCATAATTTTAAGTCTTTATTGCAGTCGTTGACTCAACTACCTTAAAATTAATAAATTTTACTGAATTATCAAAATTTTTTGTTGATAAAAATCAATAAATATTATAACACTTTTCTTTTGCACCCGAACCGGTAATTCCAGGCAAAAACTGCTGCTTTCTTGCGAAATGCTTTAAAAAAATATGATAATTTAGCCCCGGAAATGCTTCCTGCCTAAAATGATTGTCAAAAAAACACCATTCGGGCTGTAAAAAAATACCATTTTGACAAAAACGGGGTTTTCACCAAATCTGAAGATAATCACATATAATAAGGGATCCCATGTCCGGAGGAATTTTCGGATATGGACCGGTGCAAAAACATCAGAGTCAGAAGCTAAAACTGTTTGAAACCAGAGTAATTCCCGGTGCCAGCCCTGCAAAGAAAGATCGAGGCCTAAACGAACCTGCTGCTCTGCTTCGTGTACATGTCGTAATATCTTCCATGCTTCTTCATAAGCTCATGATGCGAGCCCGACTCCGTAACTGATCCATTCTCGAGCACAATTATCCTGTCGGCCAGAGTCACATTTGACAGACGGTGTGTGATAAGTATTGCAGTGCGCCCCCTCAGAACATCCCGGAACCTGCTGAAGATCTCAAACTCCGTATCGGCATCAAGAGTGCTTGATGGCTCATCAAGGATCAGAACAGGTGCTTCCCTGAAAAGAGCTCTTGCCAGCGCTATCTTTTGCCATTCCCCCCAGCTGAGATCCCGGCTCTCGTCGAAAAGAGTTCCCATCATGGTGTCATAACCTTTAGGAAGATTATTTAGTAATTCATCTACACCTGCTGATCTGGCGGCTTGCCTTATCGAACTGATATCTTTACCCGGTTCAATGTTCCCCAACCGTATGTTTTCCCCTGCCGACAGGTTATATAACATAAAATCCTGGAATACCACGGAAAAATATTTCCTGTATTCCGGAGGATCCATTGACCGTATATCACGGCCATCAAGTCTTATGTTCCCTGAATCGGGATCATAGAGCCTTGTCAGGAGCCTCACAAGCGTACTTTTGCCTGCTCCGTTCGGACCAACCAGTGCAATTATCTCTCCTTTCTTTATTTCAAAGGAAACATTCTCAATGGATGGTTTCTCATTCCCGGGATAAGTAAATGAAAGACGATCAGCAACAATGCCTGTCTTTAACCCTGAAGGAATTGTTAAGGGAGGGAAAGCCGTGACACTCTCCTTGAGCCCGAGGAAACCGAAAACATCGCCAATGAACAATCCGTCTTCATATAGATTTCCGACAGAGTTGAAAACATCCTTAATATATGACATCCCCTGCCGGAATGCCAGGATGAACATAGCCATCTGTCCGAGTGTAAGAACACCGCCGACAGTCTGCCCGGCGACAATCAGAAGAAGTATCAGGAATGACAATGCTTTGAATAAATCTGTTACTGCTTCAATTACAGTTCTTTTTCTCAGAATATTAAGCTCTTCTGTTTTTTGTTTGTTATATGATCTTTTAAATAAGGAAATGAAATAATCGCCCAGGCCGAACAGCCTGATTTCCCTTGAAGGCCTGTCGCCGGTCAGAAGCCAGTTAAAATATGCTGTTTTCCTTGTTTCCGGAGTCTGTTTTTTCTGAAAGTTGTAAAGGATATCTGCATAATGCAGTCTCAGCCAGATTCCCGGGATGTTGACCACGATAAGTAGTACAGTTGCCCCCCAGTGGAGTGTCAGAAGAATGCCTGCCATCAGGAAAAGTGAGATGACCCCCCGGAACATTGAAATAATGTTGTCAAGAATACTGTTTGGACGCCACGGGGCTTCTGAAACGGCCCTAGACAGAGAGTCATAATACCCGGGATGTTCAAAATTTATGAGGTCGAGCCTGACAGCTTTCGCATGAAGCAGTCGGTACATGTATTCCTCGAGCCTGGCCGACTGGTTCTTTCTGACATAATAAGCCGCTGCTGAAGAGATTTCATCGAGAAAATAAATGGCGACTACAGCGATTACGAGAGGGATTATTCTCTCAGTCGGCCCTTGTGCAGTGACCGCAGCCGTAATTTCATCAATGAGAATCTTTATGAGCCAGATAAGTGCAAGCGGAAAAAAACTCTGCAGGGCCGAGATGATGATATTCACTGTTGCCCATCCGGGGGCACTTTGCCATACAAGGTCAAGGGCTTTCCTGAAAAGTATTATTTTGCTTTTCATTGTCATTTACTCCAGCCCCCTGGTTTATGAACCTGTAATTAGCCCCCCTTCAGCGGGGGGACTGGGGGTGACTTTTCTTTCTTTTTCTACACCTTACGACAGGGAGGAGCTTTTCTTCTTTTCTACGCCTCCGGCGGAGAGAAGAATTTCCTTTTCAATCTGCTAATTTGCAAAATAATCCTTATCAATAACCTGTTCAGGGTATAATTTGGGTTTTTGTTACTCAATGATTTTTCAGGAACGACTTTCCCTGAAGGTAATTCGACTTTCACTACTTTTCCTGCGATATGATTTATTGGTTCCGGATCGTCTTCCGCTATGCTGCTGTCGCCCCGGGTAACCACGTATTTCATGCCGTCTTTTTCGATGATCCGAACCAGCCTGTGGACAATAAATCCTGAATCCTTTTTCAATGCTGTTATTTCGCCAGTGACCGGAATAGCATCATCAGCCAGCGGCTCGATATAAATAACAGATCCCGGTTTTATTCCGGGATACATACTGTATCCGTCGGCCCTGACTCTGATAGTCCTGCCTTCGGCCAGCAGGCTGAAACCGACATCTTTCAGGAGCGTATGAGCCAGGCGGCTATTCATTCCTGAGAATATATTCAATAATGCTCCGGTCAGGCCTGAAAGTGAGTCTTGCCACCGGCACTTTCGAGCACATCAGTGAAACAGACCCAAGAAACCTCGCAATCATGTCGGGGCTGTAATTATGCTGTATGCAGTTTGCCACGACATTGGAAACGGAAGCGGCTTCCCTTAATGGTGTGATCATGTTTTCTTGGCCGTGGTCAATAAGGAAAATCCTGTCGACCGAGGCGCTTCTTGGCACATCATTTTTGTAAACAGGTGTGTTGTGCATCCTGAAAACTCCTTCGTTATCCCTGATTATAAGCCGGTCGTCATGTATTACCTGGGCGCCTATGTTATCCCATAATGTGGCCATTGTGGTCTTTCCCTTTCCTGACATCCCGCTGAAAAGGTATCCGCGTCCGTTGTAAAAAACACCGGAAGCGTGGATCATAAGGTCGGCATTTATTGCAGTAAGATAGTAGAGAACCAGTCCATCGAGTGGATATTCAAGAGGATCCGTTTCGTATCCTGCATTTTCGATCCACAGATCCCATTCCCTGAGCGACAGGGAAAATTTCAGTACAGCCTTTTTCCCGGGTGATTCAGGAAAATTTGTGATGAGAAGCAAATCGCCGTTTTGTTTGTAAACACTCCAGAAATTATCACTTCGTGTGATCTTATATCCGTTTATCTCAACAATATAGGGAGCGACAAACAGCCTTTCAGCATCTTCATCGGGCCTCAGACTTCCATGATGAACCCTTATGCAGACATCATACAGGGGACTTTTTGCAATATTCCTTCTGAACCGCTGTGAAGGAACCAGGTCGGGCCCGTCATCAGCAGATTCCATCCTTATATTATAACCGGCAATATTCAGATTATAACTTCTCATGCTGCTCATCTGTTGTTTTTCCATTAACAGTGAGTAGAAACCCAAGCTGCTTTGACTGTGACTATATAAATTCTGCACTCTTCAGAGAATAATGTTCCACTTTTGTTTACCACTCTGAAGAATTAACGCATTTTTGCTCTAAATATTATATTATTTGTTGATGATGAGATATTTAGTCAAATTGTCAACGAATTCGGACATGTCTTTTGATGCTGAATCGAAATCAATATCATATTCTTCAACAAGAGAATCAAGTATTTCCCTCAGGCTTTTCTTTCCATCGAGATGTTCCCAGATAAATGCTCCCGTTTCGTTTAAAGTGTAAACACTGTTCATATCTGCAATATTATTCGCAATGGGAACAAGGACATATTCATTCCCGGTTTTCCTGGTGACAATATTGCGCGAATGAGAGAATACCGAATCCAGATCTGTCATTGAATTTCAATTATGTATCAAATGTAATGTTTTTTAGTGATCCTTTTTCTACCTTCGCAAAAACAGGAATTATGAGTTCGAAGGGAAAGAAGAATAAACGTCAGGGAGCGCCGAATGATGAATTGACCAGACAGGTTATTTCGGTATTATCGGGAACCCCGCAACAGGCATTTAATTATAAACAGATATCCAAAAAGCTGAACATCAATGATTCTTCTGAGAGGAGGATGGTCTCAAATATATTGAGGGAGCTTGCCGGCAAGGGAGAAATTGTCGAAGTCTACCAGGGAAAATACCGTTCAAAGGCTCCGGCCAAGGTATATATAACCGGAACTGTGGATATGACACGTATGGGTTATGGTTTTGTAAGATCTGACGAATGTGATGATGATGTTTTCGTTTCTTCAAAAAATCTCAATACGGCACTTCATGGCGATAAGGTCAAAGTCTGGCTGTTTGCAAAAAGAAAAGGTGCAAGGCCCGAGGGTGAAGTTGTTGAAATACTGGAACGCTGGAGGACATCCTTCGTAGGCACGGTCGAGATAATGCCAAACTTTGCCTTCCTCATACCGGATAATAAAAATATGCCTTTTGATCTGTTCATTCCTTCCTCAAAGCTGAATGGAGCAAAACAGGGGCAGAAAGCCGTTGCCAGGGTAATAGACTGGAGCCGGGGATCAAAAAATCCTGTTGCTGAAATTATCGATGTCCTCGGTGACCCCGGGATGCATGAAACGGAAATACACGCTATTCTTGCAGAGTATGAACTGCCATACAGATTTGATGATGAGGTAGAAAAGGATGCTGAGAGAATAAATGGTGAAATAACCGGGGCAGACATTAAGGAAAGGAGAGATTTCCGGGATGTTCCCACATTCACAATCGATCCTGAAGATGCCAAGGATTTCGACGATGCCCTTTCCATGAGGCAGCTCGAAAACGGTAATTACGAGGTAGGCGTGCACATTGCCGACGTCACTCATTATGTTCGTCAGGGTTCGGTTATCGAAAATGAAGCCAGGCAAAGGGCCACTTCAGTTTATCTTGTCGACAGGGTGGTCCCGATGCTTCCTGAAAGATTGTCGAACCATATATGCTCCCTTAACCCTTCGGAGGATAAGCTTACATATTCTGCAGTGTTTGAACTGAATGAAAAGGCTGAGGTACTGAATGAATGGTTCGGAAGGACAATAATTAATTCCGACAGGAGATTTTCATACAGTGAAGCACAGAAGGTTATCGACACCGGTGAAGGCGATTTGAAGGAACTGTTGCTCCCACTTCATAAGCTTGCGCAGCAGCTAAGGACAAAAAGGTTCGGGATGGGCGCTTTTTCCTTTGAAAGGGAGGAAGTGAAGTTTAAACTTGATGAAAACGGGAAGCCTGTCTCCATCAGCTTCAGGGAAATGGGAACCTCTAACCAGCTGATTGAGGAGTTCATGCTTCTGGCTAACAGGAAGGTCGCCGAATATGTGACAAGGAATCTTAAAGGCAAAACCTTCGTCTACAGAATCCATGACAAGCCCGATCCTGAAAAGATTGCAAATTTCAGACAATTCATTACAAGATTCGGCTATAAGCTTCCGGAGGATGCAAACAGCCTGCCGCGGGCCATGAATAAACTAATGAAGGAAGTTGCCGGAAGAAACGAGCAGAACATTATTGAGACCATAGCCCTGAGATCAATGGCCAAGGCAGTTTATTCGACTAAAAATATCGGGCACTATGGCCTTGCATTTAAATATTATACCCACTTTACTTCACCAATCCGGCGCTATCCCGACATGATGGTCCACAGGCTGCTGACATCATACCTTAACAAGGAAAATCCGGGGCCCCAGGATATGTATGAAAAACTGTGTGAGCACTCTTCCAGGATGGAAAGACTTGCAAATGAAGCAGAAAGGGCCTCGGTGAAATATAAGCAGGTGGAATTCATGAGCGAAAGGACAGGACAGGTCTTCGATGGTGTCATCTCGGGTGTTACTGAATGGGGAATCTATGTCGAGATTATTGAAAATCAGTGCGAAGGCATGGTCAGTGTAAGAGATCTCGGCGATGATTATTATGAATATGATGAAGAAAACTATTGCATCAGGGGCCGTTCAAGAGGAAAGGTTTATACTCTCGGTGACAGGGTAAAGGTTGAGGTGGTAAGGGCTGATCTTCAGAAAAAGCAGCTTGATTACAAGTTCGCTGAAAAGACTCAAGAACCGGGACCCGCGGTACAGGGAGAAAAGAAAGAAGATGTAAGAAACAGGAGCCATGACGCCCGAAGCAGGGAGAGAAAAAGGCCGAAGAAAGATGACCGAAGACGGAAATAAAGATACCCCTCCGGAGAGGTCGGGGGCGGGTTTGATATCTCACGACTGCTTTCCCTTCATATCTTCTTCAATAATCCTTAGCAATTCTTTCGCTGCCTCCTCCTGATCAACATTTTTCAGCACTGGTTCCATGCCCCTGTAAATGTGTACCTTTCCGGGGGCAGCTCCTACATATCCGTAATCAGATCCTGCCATTTCGCCAGGACCGTTCACAATGCATCCCATTATTGCGATCCTGATTCCGCTGAGATGACCCGTTATTTGCTTAACTTCCTTTACAGCCTCCTGGAGGTTGAATTTTGTGCGTCCGCAGGTCGGGCACGACAAGTAAGTTACTCTTGTTATCCTTGCCTCAGTCGACTGTAAAAGAGAAAATGCAAGTTCCCTGAGTTTTTCACCGTGTACCGTACCTTTATTGGTTATACAAATACCATCGGCCCTCTTTGTAATAAAATATTTACCAAGTATTGAGCCCAAATCAATGGCAAGTTTTTCAGGATCATTTTCATCGAAAACAGGATTAAGTATCAGTTTGCCTGCTTTTTTAGGGATTACGTATTTTTCATATGGGTTGAAGGTGAAAATTGTAACATTTGTTACATTTCCGTTTTCGTCAATGAATTTGCCGTTTTCAAAATTGCAGACTTCAGGTTTATAAGGTTTCCTGTGATTTTTAAATTCAAGTCTTTCGGATGGCTCTTTAATACGCCCTTCGGATCCTGTAACTGCATGGAGGATCTCTTTGGCCACAGGTATTTCATTTTCAGGCGTTTCTGAAAGGGACACCCTTATTGTATCACCAATACCCTCTGAAAGAAGAGCTCCTATTCCTGCTGCCGACCGTATCCTCCCGTCTTCTCCTTCTCCTGCTTCTGTGACACCCAGATGAAGGGGATATGTGTAACTATTGGCGGCCATCATGTCGGCAAGCTGACGGGTAGCTTTTATCATTACAGCAGTATCGGATGATTTCATCGACAGTACAAGGGAGTGGAAGTTTTCAGCTCTGAATATTCTTATGAATTCCATCGCAGAAACCGCCATTCCTTCAGGTGTATTGCCATACCTGGTCATTATCCTGTCGGACAGGGATCCATGGTTGACACCTATGCGTACTGCAGTTTTATTAGCGGTGCAGATCCTGATCAGAGGAAGGAGCCTCGAATGGATTCTTTCAAGTTCTTCTCCATATTCTTTTTCAGTGAATTCTATTTTTGTAAAAGTGGCCCTCTTATCGACATAGTTCCCCGGGTTTATTCTTATCTTTTCCACTATTCCGGCGGCCACTTCGGCTGCAGCGGGATTGAAATGGATATCTGCAATAAGCGGAGTATCAAATCCTGCTTTTCGCAGTTCCGATTTGATATTTGCAAGGTTTTCGGCTTCCTTTACGCCTTGAGCCGTGATCCTGACAAAATCAGCCCCGGCTTCAATTATCCTTATGCATTGTTCAACTGTTGCCCTGGTATCAAGGGTGTCGGTGTTGGTCATCGACTGGATCCTTACCGGATAATTCCCTCCGAGAGGGACTGAACCTATAAATATTGGGGTGGAGATGTACCTTTTTAAGTTCCCCTGCCGGGAGGGGGACTTAAAACCAACCGGCCATGGCCACCTGATCATTCCTTTTCCCATTCCACGCCATCCTTTTTGTCCTTCAGGATCACCCCGGCCTTTTTGAGCTCATCCCTTATCTTGTCGGATGTGGCAAAGTCTTTTTTTACCCTGGCATCCTGGCGGAGGCTGATTATAATGTCCATAAGCTCTCCCGTGAGCCTTTCATCCCGGCTGTTTTCTGTTCCGGCTTTAAGGCCCAGAATATCAAAAACAAAGGTATGAAACAGACTTTTCAGTAAATCCAGATCTTCAGCCTTCAGCTTTTCTGTTCCATCATTTACCTGGTTGATATATTTAACTCCTTCGAAGAGGTATGAAAGCAGTACAGGGCTGTTCAGGTCGTCATCGATTGCATCATAGCATTTTTTCCGCAGGTCGGCTATGTCGACAGTTGAACTTACGGAGGGTTTTAGTTTTGCAAGGGTATCCAATCCCTTGAAGAGCCTTTGCAATCCTTTTTCAGCTGCCTGAAGCGCTTCATTTGAAAAATCGATGGTACTTCTGTAATGTGCCTGCAGTATAAAGAACCTGACAGTCATCGGACTGTAAGCCTGTTCGAGAATGGGATGATTGCCGTTGAAAAGCTGGTCGAGTGTAATGAAGTTCCCGAGAGAACGTGCCATCTTCTGACCATTTATTGTGATCATATTGTTGTGCATCCAGTACCTGACCGATTCATGGCCAAGAGCTCCGGTCGACTGAGCAATTTCGCATTCATGGTGCGGGAACTGCAGATCCATTCCTCCTCCATGTATATCGAAGACTTCGCCGAGATATTTAATACTCATCGTCGAACATTCGAGATGCCATCCGGGATAACCATCGCTCCATGGCGACGGCCATTTCATCAAATGCCCGGGTGATGCTTTTTTCCAGAGTGCAAAATCAAATGAATTCCGTTTTTCTTCCTGCCCCTCAAGCTCCCTGGTATTGGACTGAAGCTCTTCGAGCACACGGCCTGACAGTTTCCCATATTTGAACGACTGACTGTATTTCAGTACATCAAAATATACTGATCCGTTTACTTCATAGGCATAACCCTTATCAAGGAGAAGCTTTATAAATTCCTGCTGCTCAATTATATGCCCGGAGGCCCGGGGCTCTATCGATGGTTTAAGGGTATTCAGCTGATCCATGTTCCTGTGGAAGGTGTTCATATAGTTCTGGACCACCTCCATCGGCTCAAGGTGTTCAAGACGTGCTGTCTTCTCGATCTTGTCCTCGCCTTCATCCGCATCGTTTTCAAGATGCCCGACATCTGTAATGTTCCTTACGTACCTCACCTTGTATCCCAGATGCAGGAGGTAGCGGTAAAGAAGGTCGAATGTTATTGCCGGCCTCGCATGTCCCAGATGGGCATTGCTGTATACTGTCGGTCCGCAAACATAAATACCTGCAAAGGGAGGGTTCAGGGGTTTGAATATCTCTTTCTGCCGTGTAAGACTGTTATAGATCGTAAAGCTATTCTGCATGAAATTATGAATTACATGACAAAAGTAAGTGAAAAAACCAAACATGGGTATTGCTTGTGGCAATCAACATTTTTTTGCATATTTCAAAATCATTCATACATTTGCACTCACAAATCAAATATTCCTTCCATCAAGGGTGTTTGATTTTTATTAAGAAGGGCGGAGAGATTAGGCTCAGTGAAACCCTGGCAACCAATCAGGCTAAACGGAAAATGCAGTATGGCGGATTAAGGTGCCAAAACCTAATCCCGGAATACGGGAGATGATAAAAATAAACACGGAAACCAATGAGAACATTCTTTCAGGTCAGGGAAAAAATTCAGATGCCGCTCATGCCTATGTGCATGCGATGGTAAAATGTGTCTCGGAACAACTTCCAGCCAGTATTAATCAGACCTTTTATTTTCAGGATTTACAGGGTTAGATCCTTAAAACACTAATAATAATTTTATAACCATGACTTTAAATAAACTCAGATATGAAACACTTCAGGTTCATGCAGGGCATAAACCTGATAGTGATACTCTGTCGCGTGCAGTGCCTTTGTACCAGACATCTTCATATGTATTTAAAAGTGCGAAGCATGCTGCTGACCTTTTTGATCTTGCCGAAGAGGGCAACATCTATACAAGAATAAACAATCCCACAACAGAGGTCTTTGAAAAACGAGTTGCCGCACTCGAGGGCGGAGTTGGATCCCTGGCTGTTTCATCGGGGCATGCCGCACAGTTCATAGCCCTGACTACGATAATGAGAAAAGGGGATAATTTTGTCAGTTCACCATACCTTTACGGTGGAAGCTATAACCAGTTCAAGGTTACATTTGCCGGCTTCGGGATAGAGGCAAAATTTGCAAAAGACCTTGACCCTGATTCATTTGAAAGACTCATTGATGATAAGACAAAAGCGGTTTATGTTGAGACTATCGGAAATCCCGGATTCAACATCCCCGACTTTGAGGCATTTGCAAAGCTGGCTTCAAAACACGGGCTTCCGCTAATTGTTGATAACACTTTCGGCGCATGCGGTTACCTTTGCCGTCCGATCGAATTTGGTGCGAATATCGTCACGGAATCTGCCACAAAATGGATAGGAGGGCATGGAACCAGTATTGGCGGAGTTATCACTGACGGAGGCAATTTTGACTGGAACAGCGGCAAATTTCCGGCTTTCACTGAACCCTCAGAAGGCTATCACGGATTCGTTTTCGGAGAGAAATTTTCCGCCACGCCGGCAGGTAATACAGCCTTCATAGTAAAGGCCCGTGTGGAAGGTCTGCGCGATATCGGTCCCGCGATTAGCCCGTTCAACTCATTCCTGCTGTTGCAGGGTCTTGAGACACTCTCCCTGAGGATGGAAAGGCATGTCGGGAATACCCTTGCACTTGCCAGATGGCTTCAGGGTCATCCGGCTGTGGAGAAAGTTCTTTATCCCGGGCTGCCCGGTGATAAGCATTACGAACTGGCACAGAAATACCTGCAAAAGGGGGCCGGCGGAGTTCTCAGTTTCACACTTAGAGCCGGAAGGGAAGAATCAGCGAAGCTGGTGGAGCATCTTCAGCTGGTAAGCCATCTGGCAAATGTTGGTGATGCCAAGACTCTGATTATTCAGCCCGCCACCACCACACATGCCCAGCTCTCGGCAGAAGAACAGCTTGCCGCGGGCATTGAGCCGGGCCTCTTCAGGGTTTCAGTTGGAATTGAGCATATAGATGATATTATTTCTGATTTCGAACAGGCATTTAAAAAGATATTATGACAAGAGAAAAACTTAGAATAGGATTATTTGGATATGGTTGCGTCGGACAGGGATTGCACGATGTCCTTAACAGCAGCAGAGGCTTCAAGGCTGATATCGTCAGGATATGCGTGAAGGACAAAACAAAGAAGAGAAGGATCCCCATGTCGAATTTTACATTCGACAAGAACGACATACTTAATGATCCGTCAATAAATCTTGTTGTTGAACTTATTGACGATGCTGACGAAGCATTCAATATTGTTACGACCGCAATGAAAAAGGGGAAGAATGTAGTTACCGCCAATAAGGTAATGGTGGCGAAACATTTCAGGGAACTTGTTGATCTTCAGGAAAAATACAAGGTCTCGCTTCTTTATGAAGCGTCGGCGGGAGCCAGTATTCCTATCATCAGGAACCTTGAGGAATACTACGACAATGAACTTTTGCATTCGCTTCGCGGCATACTAAACGGCACCACCAATTATGTACTTACAAAAATGCATAATGAGGGAATGGATTATAATCTTGCACTTAAGCAGGCACAGGAAAAGGGCTTCGCGGAGTCAGATCCCACACTCGATGTTGAAGGATGGGACGCCAAGTACAAGCTTTGCATTATTACAGGGCATGCTTACGGGCTCTTTATCGATCCCGGAGAGGTATTTCATTACGGGATAAGCAAGATTTCGACATTTGATATCAGATATGCCAGGGAGAAGGGATTTAAAATTAAGCTGGTCCCCTTTGTGGGTAAAACAAATGAAAATACAATTACCAGCTTTGTCCTGCCACGGTTTATTTCCTCAGACAAGTATCTGTACAACGTCGACAATGAATACAACGGGGTCATAACAGAGGCTGCATTTGCCGACAAACAATTTTTCAGCGGGAAGGGTGCCGGCGGACATGCCACCGGCAGCGCCGTTCTCTCCGATATTTCGGCGAATTCCTATGGGTATAAATACGAATATAAAAAATACCAGCAGGGAACCGTATCAGAATATACAAGGAACTTTAAGCTTGAAGTCTATCTCAGGTACAGCAATGAAAAGGACAGAAAATTATTTGGATTCAAAGATGTATCGGAATACTTTAGCAGTAAAATGTACAAATATGTGATCGGCATTGTAAATCTTGAGACTCTGTACAACTTAAGGGAACAATTACCTGGTATGGATGTTTTTATAGTTAATACAGGCAGAAAAGTAAATCAATGAAAGACTTGCTTAACGAAATTATCCGGCAGCGAATTCTCGTTCTCGACGGAGCCATGGGGACCATGATCCAGAAGCATAAGCTGAAGGAAGAGGATTTCCGCGGAGAGAGATTCAGGGAGCATCCCGGAACGCTGAAGGGGAATAATGACCTGCTGTCGATCACAAAGCCGGAGGTTATCCTGGGAATTCACCGTGCCTATCTTGAAGCCGGAGCCGACCTGATCACGACAAACACCTTCAATTCCAACAGGATATCGATGGCCGACTATGGCATGGAAGATCTTGTCTACGAACTGAACTACCAGTCGGCAGTTCTTGCCGGGAAAGCCATAACGGAATTTGAAGGAACCGCGAAACCGGAGAATCATTTCATTGTCGGGACCCTTGGGCCCACGAACCGTACAGCTTCGATGTCGGCCGATGTAAACGATCCGGGTTCACGGCAGGTGACTTTCGACCAGCTTGCCTCAGCTTATGCGGAGCAAGCCCGCGGGCTCATCGACGGAGGCGTGCATATTCTGCTTGTTGAGACAATCTTCGATGTCCTTAACTGCAAGGCAGCTCTTTTTGCAATTGAAAATGTCTTTGAGGAAAAAGGGATCCGTCTTCCGGTGATGGTCTCCGGCACAATAACGGATGCCAGCGGCAGGACACTTACAGGGCAGACCCTTGAAGCATTCCTGGTTTCAGTATCTCATTTCCCTCTTTTCAGCATCGGCCTTAACTGTGCCCTTGGTGCCGAGCAGCTTCGGCCATACATACAGGAACTGTCTGCAAAAGCGGGGTTCAACGTTTCGGCCCACCCTAATGCCGGCCTCCCGAATCAGTTCGGGGAATATGTCCAGTCAGCTGAATTCATGGCTTCCATAGCCGAAGATTTCATGAAAGAAGGCTGGGTAAACATAATAGGAGGATGTTGCGGCACCACCCCTGAACACATCAGGAAGATTTCTGAAAAGGCAAAGAATCATAAACCCCGCATAATACCAGAGATAACCAGATATACAAGGCTCAGCGGACTTGAACCTCTTACGATTACTCCTGAAACCAACTTCGTGAATATCGGGGAGAGGACAAATGTTTCGGGATCAAAAAAATTCGCACGCCTGATTAAGGAAGAAAAATATGATGAGGCCCTTGCCATAGCCCGCAGCCAGGTTGAAGGAGGAGCGCAGGTTATCGATATCTGCATGGATGAGGCGATGCTCGATTCGGAAAAGGCAATGGTAAGGTTCGTAAACCTTATAATGTCGGAGCCCGATATTGCGAGGCTGCCTCTTATGATCGACTCATCGCGGTGGAGTGTGATAGAATCAGCTCTTAAATGCATCCAGGGCAAGTCAATTGTCAACTCAGTCAGCCTTAAGGAAGGGGAGGAAGTATTTCTTGAACATGCCAGAAAGGTAAGACAATATGGTGCAGCTGCCGTGGTAATGCTTTTCGATGAGAACGGACAGGCCGATACCTTTGAGAGGAGAATTGCCGTTGCTGAACGGTCATACCGTCTTCTGACTGAAAAGGCCGGTTTCCCGCCGGAAGATATAATTTTTGACCCCAACGTGCTTGCAATAGCCACGGGCATTGAAGAGCATAATAACTATGCCGTCAATTTCATCAGGGCAGTGGAATGGATAAAGAAGAACCTTCCATATGCAAAAGTCAGCGGTGGCATAAGCAACCTCTCGTTTTCGTTCCGCGGCATCGATAAGGTGCGTGAGGCAATGCATTCAGTATTTCTATATCATGCCATAAGGGCAGGCCTCGACATGGGCATTGTAAATCCCGGCATGCTTCAGGTTTACAGCGAGATACAGCCCGAACTCCTTCAGCTTACCGAGGATGTGGTTCTTAACAGGAGGAAGGATGCCACCGAGCGTCTTGTTAAGTTTGCAGAAGGCTTGAAAAGTGAAGGGAAGAAGGAAGAAAAAGCCGATGAATGGCGTTCGATGCCGGTTATTGAACGTATAAAGTTTTCGCTCAGGCGCGGTCTGGATGAATTTATTGAGCAGGATGTAGAAGAGGCCCGGCCGATGTTTTCACGGTCAATTGAACTTATAGAGGGTCCGCTGATGAGCGGCATGAATGAAGTTGGCGACCTTTTCGGATCCGGTAAGATGTTCCTCCCTCAGGTGGTAAAAAGCGCCAGGGTGATGAAGAAGGCTGTCGCGGTGCTTGCCCCGTATATAGAAAAGGAAAGCGAAGGAGAACAGAAGAAGAGTGCCGGAAAGATCCTTCTTGCAACTGTCAAGGGAGATGTTCATGACATTGGCAAAAACATTGTAGGGGTGGTGCTGTCATGCAACAATTACAAAGTTGTCGACCTTGGCGTAATGGTGCCTGCCGAAAAGATAATAGATACTGCAATATCTGAGAATGTCAGTTTCATTGGTCTGAGCGGGTTAATTACACCTTCACTCGAAGAGATGGTAAATGTTGCCGCGGAGATGCAGCGCAGGAAGCTCAGGCTGCCACTGCTGATTGGCGGAGCAACAACTTCAGAGGTGCATGCTGCAGTGAAAATAGCCCCGGTCTATTCAAATACTGTGGTTCATGTCAAGGATGCCTCAAAGGCAGCCGGAGTGCTTTCATCCCTTCTTCAGGAAGATAACAGCTCATATGTTGCTTCAATAAAGGATAAATACAGGAGGATACTCGATGACCATAATTCCCGGAAATCGGAAAGGAAACTTGTTCCCCTTGAAGTGGCCAGGCAAAACAGGCTGTACACCGACTGGAACTCTGTGAAAATTACTCATCCCGAAAAACCGGGATTACATCTGATCGAAGAATTCGACCCGAATGTTCTAAGAGAATATATTGACTGGACATTCTTCTTTTATGCCTGGAAACTCAACGGGAAATACCCTGCAGTCTTTGATGATCCTGTCAGGGGAGAAGAGGCAAGGAAGTTATTCGATGATGCCCGGCTTTATTTGGATAAGGTCGTTCAGAAGAAAATAATCAGGCCAAACGGCGTTTTTGGCCTGTTCCCTGCTGTAGCGTCGGGCGATGATGTAAAAGTCCTGTCGGAAAAGGACAGAAGCAAGACACTGGCCGTATTCAGGTTCCTCAGAAACCAGGAACAGAAGGAAAAAGGGGTGCCCAATCTGTGCCTTGCGGATTATATAGCACCCGAATCGTCAGGGGCAACCGATCATATAGGGGCCTTTGTCGTCACGGCGCCAATAAATAATGAAGCTGTCGAAGAATACAGGGATGATGATTATTCGATGATAATGATAAGGATGCTCAGCGACCGTATTGCTGAGGCTGCGGCAGAATATCTTCATGAGCAGGTCAGGAAGAAATTCTGGGGATATGCAAAAGATGAGGATCTTGGGATTGATGATATGTTGAAGATAAAGTACAGAGGTATCAGGCCGGCACCCGGATATCCCGCCTGCCCGGATCATACCGAAAAACGTACTATATTTGACCTTCTTGATGCAGAGAAGCTGACGGGTGCCGGCCTTACAGAGAATTTTGCCATGACACCGCCTGCATCAGTAAGCGGGTATTTCTTTTCGCATCCTGCCTCAGTTTATTTCAGTGTCGGAAAGATAGGGGAGGATCAGCTGAAAGATTATGCAGCAAGAAAAAAAATGAGTGTTGAAGAAGCGGGCCGCTGGCTTGCCCCGAATTTATGAAGAATGTTTTATGAGCGTTATTGACAAGATCAGAGGCGCAAAAGGACCTCTGTTTACATTTGAGCTGCTCCCTCCTCTCAAAGGGCACAGCATAGAAAAGGTTTATGCTACGATCGACAGGCTGATGGAGTTCAGCCCTGCCTACATTAACTTCACCTCTCACCGCAACGAGACAGTCTATCATGAACGTCCCGACGGACTTCTTGAAAAGCGGGTGGTTCGCAAGCGTCCGGGCACATTTGCCCTGGCGGCGGCCGTGAAGTACAAGTATAACATTCCCGTGGTTCCACATGTTCTTTGTGGCGGGTTTACCAGGGAAGAGACCGAGAATGTACTTATCGAAATGAATTTCCTCGGGATAGATGATGTGCTCGCATTACGGGGAGATCCTCCGAAGGGTAGCCGCACATTCATTCCCGAGAAGGACGGGCATTCTCATACCTGGGAACTTGTCAGGCAAATCGTCAACATGAACAACGGGAAATATCTTGAGGAATCGCTTGAAGATACGGCCCCTTCAAATTTCTGCATTGGAGTGGCCGGGTATCCTGAAAAGCATTTTGAGGCTCCGAATTTGCTTGTCGATCTTGAAAACCTTAAACGCAAAGTCGATACAGGGGCAAGCTATATAGTTACCCAGATGTTTTTCGATAATTCTAAATTTTTCAGGTTCACTGAAGAATGCAGGAAAATCGGAATCGCTGTTCCGATAATTGCCGGTATCAAACCCATTTCTGCCCTTAACGACATCAATCTTCTTCCCCAGACCTTTCACATTGATATGCCTCATGATCTTGTTCTGGCCCTCCAGAAATGCAAAACCGACAAGGATGCCCGTGAGGTGGGGATTGAATGGGCCGTGATGCAGTCAAAGGAGCTTATCAGGGCTGGTGTGCCGGGCATACATTATTATACCCTTGGACGTTCAGACAATGTCGCGAGAATTGTTAAGGAAGCCTTCTAGATGACCGGGTACGCGGTTCGGGGTACGGCGGGCAGGGCATTAATAATTTGTTCTCCCTGCACCCCGTATCCCGAAACTCAAAACGCGTGACGCAAGTCTTGCACCGCTTACCTCATTTCAAATCAAACGCCTTTTTAATCTTATCTACATAATCAAGCTTTTCCCAGGCGAAGAATTCCACCTTTTTCTTCCAGGCCTTTTTCCCGTTGTTGTTTATCGGCCGTGGCTTTGATCCGGGTACTTCGTAATATACTTCAACCTCGTCAACCCTGTAATCACGACCGAAATGTCCGTATGAAGCCGTTGGTAAGAAAACCGGATTCTTGAGACCGAACCTTTTGACTATCGCATACGGGCGAAGGTCGAAGAGATCCTTTATCCTGGCCCCTATCTCACTGTCCTGAAGGACATTGCCCTTTTTGTCCTTTACCCTGGCAGTCCCATAAGTATTTACAAAGATCCCCACGGGCTGCGCAACACCGATTGCATAGGCTATCTGTATAAGTGCCTGATCGCACACTCCGGCAGCAACGAGATTCTTTGCGATGTGCCGGGCAGCGTAGGCAGCAGATCTGTCGACTTTAGAAGAATCCTTGCCTGAGAATGCACCACCTCCGTGTGCCCCGTGGCCGCCGTAGGTGTCGACAATGATCTTCCTTCCGGTAAGTCCGGTATCTCCGTGAGGTCCGCCTATCACGAATTTGCCGGTGGGGTTGACAAGCAGCCTGGTATCGTCTCCGAAAAGATGCTTGAAATTTCCGGGAAGCGTCTTTATAACTCTCGGGATCAGATATTTCAAAAGATCCTCCTTAATCTTTTCCTGCATCTCCTTTTCAGCAGCCTTTTCAGCTTTAGCCGAACCATCCTTCGGGAGAATAAATTCGTCATGCTGCGTGCTTATAACTATTGTGTCGATGCGCACCGGATTGTTGTCGTCGTCATATTCGATCGTTACCTGCGACTTGCTGTCGGGGCGCAGATATTTCATGTATTTCCCTTCACGCCTTATGCCTGCCAGTTCCTGCAGGAGTGTATGTGCCAGTTCAATGCTCAGGGGCATGTAATTCTCCATTTCGCGGCAGGCATAGCCAAACATCATCCCCTGGTCACCTGCTCCCTGATCCTCGGGGTTTTCGCGCTCGACGCCCTGTCGGATGTCGCTCGACTGTTCATGAATAGTTGAAATGACACCGCAGGAATCGCAGTCGAACCTGTATTCAGCCTTTGTATAGCCGATGTTCCTTATAACCCGGCGGGCAGTCTCCTGAACGTCAACCCAGCCGTCGGTACGTACTTCGCCGCCACAAAGAACAAGTCCTGTCGTGACAAAGGTCTCGCATGCAACTTTTGACTCCGGATCCCATTTGAGGAATTCATCAAGCAAAGCATCTGATATCTGATCGGCAACCTTGTCGGGATGCCCTTCCGAGACTGATTCGGATGTGAATAAATAACCCATTGTTTGAATATTTTATTGCTAATTTATGGTTCTGTTCAATTTTTCATTTTTATTATAACAGGGGGGTGTCTTAAAAGTTGATCGATCTTCTTATCCCTGCTTCGGGTCCTTTGTATTAACCTTTGTTTGCCTTTGTGGTTCAATAACTTATGTTTTGCCACGAAGCCACACGAAGGATAGCACCAAGGTATTCAAAGAACTTTTGATACAACCCCTTATGCTGCGGCAGCCGGAAAAAATCAGCCGAGCTTTAGCCCTTCGGCTTTTCAAATAAACAAATACTGGCAGGATTGGGTAATTGTAAAAATAGGAATCAAGGCATTTTAGCATTTTTTCCTGTGGTTGCAATCAGCTCAAATTTCTCCACCAGATTCTGACCGGCAAAGAAAACAAATAATTGCTGAATATACAAGAAATTCCGGCACGGATTATAAACCCGGGTGAAAGATCGCCTGTTTTGTTACTGACTGTTCGTAAGCACCCTGAAAACCTCTTCGAGATTGTTTTCTTTCTTTTGAAGCGAAAGTACGGTAAGATTGTTTTTTACGGCAAAGGCGAAGATGGCAGGGCGGATATCCTCCTCCCCGGCAGATTCGATAACAAGTGTATTCGGGCGGATCCTCCTGGCAGAACCGGCAAAGGTGATCTTCTTTATCAGATCATCCCCAGGTTCGAAGTCGAACTCAACAAGGATCTCCTGTTTTGACTGTTTTATCCTGTTGTATATTTCGTTCTTGTCGTCATCAGCTATGATAACTCCTTTGTCGATTATAATGATCCTGTTGCAGATAGCTTCAACCTCCTGCATGATATGGGTCGAAAGCATTACTGTCTTTTCCTTACCGGCATCGCGGATAAGATTGCGGATCTCAATTATCTGGTTGGGATCAAGCCCTGTTGTAGGTTCATCAAGTATAAGGACTTCCGGATCGTGGATAAGGGCCTGGGCAAGCCCCACCCGCTGACGGTATCCTTTTGACAGTGAGCCTATTTTCTTCTTCTGTTCCGGGGCAAGGCCTGTTGTTTCAATTATGCTGTCGATCTGCTTTTTAAGGGATTTGCCTGTTTTATACAATGATGCACAAAATGAAAGATATTCACGTACATACATTTCAGGATAGAGAGGGTTGTTTTCCGGGAGATATCCTATCGCCTTCCTTATGTCTTTTGATTCATCTGTCACAGGGATCCCGTTGACAAGCACATTTCCGGAGGCAGGCGGGATGAATCCGGTTATTATCTTCATCATTGTTGATTTGCCGGCACCGTTGGGGCCGAGAAATCCCACGACCTCACCGGTCTTTATTTCAAAAGATACGTTATCCAGAGCTTTCTGTTGACCGTAAAATTTTGTAACACCCTGAACTACAATTGACATATGGATTATCAAAAATTATGGTGATGCCGACGAAGATAGTGCAAAGCGCCGGGTTTTCAAAATTACTATATTTATACAGCCAAACCTTTCAAGCGATGGAAGATAAGTTCACCTTTTTAGCCGTAATTGTGACATATATAACCCTGCTTGTCTCATGGGGCGTGTACCAGGGAAGAAAAGTGAAGACAGGAAAAGATTTTGCAATTGCCGGGCGGGCACTGCCGGGATGGGCAGCGGCCCTTTCTGAAAGAGCGACGGGCGAGTCTTCCTGGGCTCTTCTTGGTCTTCCTGGAGCCGCTTATGCAATGGGACTGACTGAAATATGGACCGCAGCGGGATGTGTGGCTGGCATAATTACCGCATGGGCGGTTCTCGCCCGGAGACTGAGAGATGAAGCTGAAAAATACAATGTTTCGACATTTACTGAATACCTTGCCGCAAAACACGGTGAAAGCGGCCGGACACTCAGGATTATCTCGAGTCTTGTTATCGTTTTTTTCTTTTTCTTTTATGTGGGGGCACAGTTTCTTGGAGGTGGCAAAACTCTTCATACATTGTTTGGCATCGAACCATGGATGGGCGCTCTCATTACGGCAGTTATCATAATTCCATACACTGTTTATGGAGGCTTCCGGAGTGTTGTTTATACCGATGTGATACAGGCTGTACTTATGATCATAACACTTATTATTGGACCGGTTGCCGGAATATTTTACCTGATGAACCATTCTGATCTGTATGCATCGGGCATTTCGGAGGCACTTATTAAGACAGGCGGTGCCTATACATCACTTACCGGTGCAGCACATGGATTCGGGGCAGGGCTGTTAATCGCAGGAGGTTTCAGCTGGTTTTTCGGATACCTTGGAGGCCAGCCCCAGCTGAGTGTCAGGTTCATGGCGATAAAAAACGGGAAACAGGCAAAAAAAGCCAGAAATATCGGGATTATCTGGACGATTATAGCTTATACCGGAGCTCTGATGCTGGGCTGGATCGGACTTGCGGTATTCGGTCCGGCAGGGCTCTCTGATCCTGAATATGTGATGCCAAAGGTGATCCTTAAATTATTTCATCCCGTACTGGCCGCGCTGCTGATATCCGGTGCAATAGCAGCAATGATCTCCACTGCCGATTCGCTGCTCATACTTTCTGCAACCGAGCTTTCAGAAAGTGTCCTTAAAAGAATCAGGAATGATGGTGAAAACACTGCTGCCGGGATTTTAAAACGTCACAGGATAACCACGGCGCTCATAGCCGTTGTTGCCCTGGCGCTTTCATACTTTTCCCCGTCGAACCTGATTTTTACAATTGTGAGCTATGTGTGGGCGGGGATAGGCTGTACCTTTTCAGTTGTTATACTATTCTCATTGTTTTGGGAAAAGTTTCACGGACGGGCGGCCATCATAACAGTAATTGCAGGGATGCTTTTTACAATGGTCTGGATAAGCGGGGGATTTGAACAGCATTACAGGGTGACAGCTGAAAAGTCATCGTTGCTTCTCAGCCGGGATGTGATAACAGGGCAGGAGAGCAGTATGCTTGCGGTGCTCGAAGGAGAAAGGTTTGTAAACAGGACAAGGTTCGAATCGGCGATCAGAAAGGGTGCAGGCATAAAGGGTGATGATAAAAAGATCTCAGTCATTTCTTCTGCCTATAGCCAGAAAGGAGTACCTGCAAGACTTACGACCTTCATTTTCGCACTTGCTGTCGCAATAGTCTCCACATTTCTTGTACGATCCGGAAAGTCCATCTGAAATTCATTACCGGCAACATAAATAAATTTGTTTTTAACGAAAAAGTTTTGTAATATTGTACTATACCACTATTACAACATAGATACAATAAAATATAGCAATATATATACAATATATTAAAACACCATTCAACCATTCAACCATTCAACCATTCAACCAATAATATGTATCAATGATCAAATTTGTTCTGGATCCGAAAGCAGGCATCCCTTATTACAGGCAGATAATTGACCAGATAAAATTCGGGATCGCATCGGGTAACCTCAAGGCCGGGGAAAAGCTTCCGACTGTCCGCGCCCTGGCCGTCGAACTGGCAGTCAACCTGAACACTGTCACAAAGGCTTACAATGAGCTTGAAATCCAGAAGATACTTGAGACCCAGCAGGGAACAGGTACTTTCATCGGCAAAACCACAATCTCCGTCACTGCTAAAGAAAAGGAGAAGAAGCTTAAAAGCATTTGCAATGAATTCCTGACCATAGCGTTCAGCTATGGTTTTTCAACAGAAGAAATAATAAGTGAAATTCAAAAACACTCAAAGAAATGAGAACTTCAGCAGAAACATCAGGTTCCGCCAACATTGTTGCAACTACAGTTGTGATAATTCTCTTTGCTGTTACCGCGTTGCTTTATTATTCAGGGATAATCGGTGTACCTCTGCTGGTTGTCCTGATAATCGTCTCGCTTCTTGTCGGAAGTTCTGTCAGGATAGCCGACCAATGGGAAAAAGCTGTCGTCCTGAGAATGGGCAGGTACAACGGTCTGAAAGGCCCGGGGCTTTTCTTTATAATTCCCATACTCGACCAGGTCAGCTCATATATTGATCAGCGCGTAAGGGTGACCGAGTTCAGGGCCGAGCAGACCCTCACAAAGGATACTGTCCCTGTAAATGTCGATGCTGTCGTTTACTGGACGGTATGGGATGTGGAAAAAGCCGCCCTCGAAGTACAGGAATATGTCAAGGCAATTTCGTTCATCGCGCAGACTGATTTACGCGATATCATCGGGAAGCATGAACTTGCTGAGCTTTTACAGGAAAGGGAAAAGATAGCAGAAGATCTTCAGAAGACACTCGATTCAAATACCAATCCATGGGGGATCACATGTCAGACAGTCGGCATCAGGGACATTATTATTCCTCAGGCGCTTGCCGATGCAATGAGCAAGCAGGCCCAGGCTGAAAGGGAAAGAAAAGCGAGGGTGATACTGGGTACAGCCGAAACGGAAATAGCCGAAAAATTCGCGATGGCAAGCAGGGAATACTCCGATAATCCTATCGCGCTGCACCTGAGAGGCATGAACATGCTTTATGAGGGTTTGAAGGAAAAAGGCTCAATGGTCATCGTGCCGAGTTCTGCTCTCGACTCAATGAACCTTGGCGTGATAGGAGGCCTGGCATCCCTGGCAAAGGATAACGAGCCACGGAAATAACCGCCTTTATACTCCTCCCCAGCCTCCCATGAACTGGGATGTGCTGGCAAATGATACCCGCGGGTTGACGCAACAGACAGGTATTTTGGAACTGTTCGCTATGATGTACTGTTCCGAAGCACCCAGCATATAATCAGCAAGAGTGATATTCTTTGTTGTCACAATAAGGATCAGGTCAGCTTTTATCCTCTGGGCAAAATCGATTGTTTGCTGTGCCATCTTTCCGTGGGGAACTTCATGGATCTCGTATTCCACATTGTTCTGGATCAGGTACTTAACGGCAAAATTCAGGTTTCTGTTTATTTTAGTCTTCAGGCTCTTGTCGCTTGTGGTTGTTCTGAGAATATGGATTTTGGAATCGAAATACTTGCCCATGAAAATCGCCATTCCCATTTTTTCCTTGTTCTCAACCCTGAAGTCAATCGGAAAAACAATATTATGGTATCTCTCCTGATCGGCAGGCGGTTCCTGAACAACAATGAAGGGCGCCTTTGACTTGACTATTACCTTAAGAGCCCAGCTTCCTGTAATCTTTTGCATGCCAACCATGCCATGCGTGCCCATAACCACCAGGCTTGCCGCCTGGTCGTTGGCATATTCAGCAATGGAACTGAAAATTGATCCCCGCAATACTTCAGCGGAAATTGAAAAATCATATTTCCTGCTGTTCTCCTCTGCGACATGCTTTAAAAGAGTTTTCTTTTCTCCTTCTGCTTTTGGCTTGATGTTGCTGTCAACTATATGTAAAAGGCATATGTTGTCTCCAACCATCCTGCCTATCTTAACTGCATGTGCAAGAGCCGATTCTGCAACAGGAGTGAAATCCCATGGGACAACAATAAGTTTTTGTTTCTCTTCCATAATGTTTTACTGTTAACGGTTATTTACCCAAAGTTATTCAGTTTTGCTATATAATGCCCATTAAATAAAAACTGTTTTAAATATAAAATATTATTGTAAGCTTCAAATTATCTGGCAATTTGAAATGACCGGATTAAAAATAATGATGATACGATGGAAATTAAAGGGCAACATTTTATTACTTTTGCGGGGAAATTTCGCGACAACGGAAATCAATGATGAAAAGGAAAAAGATAAAAGAACTGCTTGATAATCCGGTTACCGGTGAGGATGTACTCGTAAAGGGATGGGTAAGAACACGGAGAGGTAATAAGAACATATCCTTCATTGCCCTCAATGACGGATCAACAATTAACAACATTCAGATAGTTGCTGAAAACTCCGCATTTGATGAAAGCCTGCTCAGGGATATCACCACAGGTGCCTGCCTTGCTGTCAGCGGAAGGCTGGTTGAATCACAGGGGCAGGGGCAGAATGTCGAGATCAAAGCATCCTCAATTGAGGTATATGGTAAATGTGATGCGGAAACCTATCCCTTGCAGAAGAAAGGACACTCCATGGAATTCCTCAGGGAGCATGCACACCTGCGTTTCAGGACAAATACTTTCGGAGCCGTCTTCAGGGTCAGGCATGCCATGGCTTACGCCATTCACAAATATTTTAACGACAGGGGTTTCTACTATCTGCATACTCCCATTATTACCGGAAGCGATGCTGAAGGTGCAGGAGAAATGTTCCATGTTACTACTCTTGATCTTAAGAATCTGCCCCTTACAGATACAGGTGAGGTGGACTACAGCCGTGATTTCTTTGGCAGGGTAACAAACCTAACTGTATCGGGCCAGCTTGAAGGTGAGCTTGGAGCGCTTTCTCTTGGAGAGATTTACACCTTCGGTCCTACATTCAGGGCTGAAAATTCAAATACGCCAAGGCATCTTGCCGAATTCTGGATGATTGAGCCCGAGATGGCATTTTACGACCTGGAGGATAATATGAATCTTGCAGAGGATTTTGTAAAATATCTTATAAGTTATGCCCTTGAAAACTGCAGCGATGACCTCGGATTTCTTAACAATATGATTGACAAGGGGCTTCTGGAAAGGCTTAAGTTTGTTGTTGCAAATGATTTTGTCAGAATAACCTATACTGAGGCCGTAAGCATACTGACAGCAGCCTCCAGAAAGTGGGAGTATCCCGTCGGATGGGGCAGGGATCTTCAGGCTGAACATGAGAGATATCTGGTGGAAGAACATTTTGAACGACCTGTAATTCTTACAGATTACCCGAAGGAGATAAAGGCGTTCTATATGAAGCAGAACGATGACGGAAAGACCGTAAGAGCGATGGATGTCCTTTTCCCGGGAATCGGAGAGATAATCGGAGGTTCACAGCGTGAGGAAGATCACGATAAGCTTCTCAACCGTATTAACGAACTGAACATCCCAATAAAGGATCTCTGGTGGTATCTTGAAACCAGAAAATTCGGAACAGCTCCTCACAGCGGATTCGGTCTGGGCTTCGAGCGCCTGATACTCTTTATGACAGGGATGTCGAACATCAGGGATGTGATCCCGTTCCCGAGAACACCAAAAAATGCTGAATTTTAAATATCTTTAGGGACCGGAATTTCGTTCAAAGGGGAATGTTAAAGCAAAAGCTACAACAGAAACTGCTTCAAAAGCTGTCACCACAGCAGATACAGATGATAAAGCTGCTGGAGGTTCCTACTTTGCAGATCGAACAGCGGATAAAAAAGGAGCTTGAAGAAAATCCTGCCCTTGAGGAAGGACCTGATCAGGAAGAAGAAATCCTTAACAGCAGCGGGGATTTGGAAGAGGAACAGTTTGAGGAGACTGACAAGGACCATGAAGAGTTCACACTCGATGATTATATTGAAGAGGACGAGATCCCGGAATACCGTCTTCAGGCTAACAATTACAGCCGCGATGATGAAAGGAAGAATGAGATACCGTTTTCTGCCGGCTCTTCCTTCCATGAACATCTTCAGGATCAGCTTAGCCTGAGGGATCTTACAGAGAAGCAAAAGATCCTCGGAGAATATATCCTCGGAAATATCGACGAAGACGGATATCTGCGACGGGATATCCCAAACATGGTTGATGACCTTGCATTTCTGCAGAACATATCAACAAATGAATCCGAACTCGAAGAAGTCCTCCATATTATTCAGGATCTCGATCCTCCCGGTGTGGGTGCCCGGACATTACGAGAGTCACTTTTAATTCAGCTTGCAATAAAGGACCGGGCACAACCTGCTGTAAGGAATGCCTACATGGTTGTCGACCAGTATTTTGATGAATTCTCAAAAAGGCATTATGATAAGATAACTGCCAGAATGGGGATAAGTGAAAGTGATTTAAAGCTGGCAATTGATGAGATTCTGAAACTTAATCCAAAGCCGGGAAGCTTTTTCAGCGACTCATTCACAAAGACATCGCAGCAAATCATTCCGGATTTTATTCTCGAACTTACGGAAGACGGGTTCGACCTGCATCTCAATTCCAGGAATCTTCCGGAGCTCAGGCTTAATCCAGGGTACAGCGAGATGCTTCACTCCTATATAAGGAACAAGGATCAGAAAAAGGACATGAAGGATGCCATCTTGTTTGTAAAACAGAAAATCGATTCGGCCAAATGGTTCATCGATGCCATCAAACAACGGCAGAACACACTTCTCCTCACAATGAATGCCATCCTGGAATACCAGAGGGATTATTTTACAGATGGCGACGAGACAAAGCTGAAGCCAATGATACTCAAGGATGTTGCCGAAATGACGGGGCTCGATATTTCGACCGTGTCGAGGGTGGCTAACAGCAAATACATTCAGACTCATTTCGGGATATTCCCGCTTAAATTCTTCTTTTCTGAAGGGCTCCAGACCGACACAGGCGAAGAAGTTTCGACACGCGAAATTAAAAGGATACTCCAGGATTGCATTGAGAATGAAGAAAAGAGAAGGCCCCTGACTGATGAGCGTCTTACTGAGATCCTTCAGGAAAAGGGATATCAGATTGCCCGCAGGACAGTTGCCAAATACCGGGAACAACTCAATATACCGGTTGCCCGATTAAGAAGAGAGATCTGAATGAATAACCTGAAGGAAACAAAATTATGCGACAAGCTGGCACACTTGGTGTCAATGATCTTTCATCCACTTTTTATGCCCCTATACGGGATGGTTTTCCTTCTGACAGCCCCCACCTTCCTTAGATATCTTCCTGTTGAAATCAAGCAGATCCTTGTTCTTGTGATTGTTATAAACAATGTTATGATCCCGTTTGGACTGCTCATGTTCTTCAGATACAGGAATCTTATATCATCGTACAGCATCGACGACAGGAGTGAAAGAATCATGCCACTGCTTACTACGGCAATTCTTTACTGTACAACATCTTTTATAATTTTCAGGTTTCAGATCCCGTTTTTTCTCAAATCGTTCATTTTTGCAACTTCTTTTGTTTCCATCATCCTGTCGATGATCAACTTCTGGTGGAAAATTTCGATGCATTCGGCGGCTGCAGGTGCCATGACTGCAACGGTCCTGATCCTCTCCTTTAAGATGCATGCCGATCTGTTGTGGTATCTGGTTGCCATCATACTAATAAGCGGGCTGATTCTTGCTTCACGGCTCCGACTTAATGTTCACAAGCCTTCCCAGGTATGGGCAGGATTTGCGACAGGTTTCCTTGGAATAAGTCTTTTTATTTTACTTATCTGACAGCTCCTTAAGAGAACTTTTTAACAGTGCCCTGCTCTTCTCTGAAATGTCAGCGGGCCAGGGAGCATTCTTCAGCGGGATAGAAAAACCCTCTTTCAGGTCCTTTTGCCGTATCGCCTTAAACCATCCCTTTTCCGAAAGATAGCCCGCCAGGTATTCCTGTTCCGTCTGACCGGGTGTCGGAATCAGCAGAGCGCTGCAGTTAAGACTTACCAGCTCCATGATGGAAGTATAACCTGCCCTGGCTATTATCCCTTTGCTTCCCTGTATTATGCTTTTCATTTCACCGGCAGGCAGGTGATTGAATGTTATTATTTCTCCTGAATCCGTTTTCTTATCGTGGATCCCGGGCCTGCCTTCAAGGATTACCAAAGGAGGGGCATTTTTCCCCTGCACAGCTGTAATGATATTTCTGAGAATGCTCCTCTGTGGCTCAGGGCCCGACAGAAACAGGGTATTATGATCAGGAACACCCGAACTTCCGGTTATGTCATTATTATCAGTGAACCGTGAAAGGATGCCGATATACCTTGCATTTTCAGGAATTTTCAACGAATGTGACAGCCTTCCTGTAAGGTTTATTTCGCCAGGTAAGTCGGGGATAAAGCACAAATCGTATTTTCTTATAAAAAACCGGTGAAAACAGACTCCGGTCCATTCGAGAAACCTGAGCTTTTCAGGGAATGGTATGCAGATCTGATGAGTGACATAAACTGTTTTTACCTTTCTGTTCCAAAGGCCAAAGCGGTTATCGCTTATTACAATATCAATATGGTACTTGTTTATTATCTTGCCGAGCCTCCGGTGTTCTTTAATGATGTGAAACAAAAGGCAGGGTATCTGAAATAGCAAGGCAACATACTGAGGAAGAACACGTGAATAGGTTGGCTTGAATCCATCAAAATCGATGAATTGAACGTCTTTAAGTTCACCGCCAAGAAATTTCTGATGGCCGGGGCTTGCCCCAATGAAAATGGCGTTGTCTTCTTCCTGCAGCTTTCTTGCAAGAGGGATCATTCTTCCGGCATGACCGAGGCCCCATTCAAGAGGACAGATAAGTATGTTTCTTTTTGCTTTCAAAGTCAGCCCGACACGCTGGTTTTTATTCCCAGATTTTCTACCATGGCGGCAATACGTCTTAATTCGGAAACCGGGACTTTGACAAGCTGGCTCCCTTCAGGCGTATCCCGCGATATTGTATAGATCATGACCTCGGAAGGCCTTATCGATGCAATGGCTTTCAACCAGGCTTCAAGTTCTTCAGGAGTAGTGTTGTCGATTATCCTTCCGTCATGCCTGCCCCTGAGAAACAGTGTCTGAATTATAAGCTGACCCTTGAGGTCTTTGAGATTGCTGATCAGCCCGGCCACCCCGAAGCTGACTCTTGGCTGGTTGTGGACTCTGACAGTAAGGTCGAATCCTGAATCAAGCTTGAGGATGTTCTGGTCGACTTTAAGAAGAGCTTCCCTTATGCGCGGCACCGTGATGGTAGTCGAATTTGACAGCACGGCGATCTTTGAATCGGGGAAGTATATGTTCCTGAGCTCTATTGTGTCGTCTACTATTTCAGGGAAATCAGGATGAAGAGTCGGTTCCCCGTTACCTGCAAAAGTTATTACATCGGGATGGTGGTTTTCAGCTTTCATCAGGGCAAGTTTCTTGTCGAGAGCTTTCCGAACCTCTTCGCGGTCCGGGAATGAGCTTCTTTTACCCCGCGATGAATTCGTCCATCCGCATTCACAGTAGATACAGTTAAAATTGCAGACCTTCCTTGTTGTGGGAAGAAGGTTGATTCCCAGTGAAACTCCGAGCCTCCTGCTTCTGACAGGACCAAAAATGATTTTGTCGAATAGAAATGTTGACATTCAGAAAGATTCAGAAACGCCACAAAATTAGCACAAATATGGCAGTTCAGAAAGAATGTCAGACAAGCCTTCTCACATTTGTAGAGGGAAGGAGCCTTAACCTGGCGATATCGAGGTCTTTAAGCAGGAGAAGACCTGGTTTTTTACCTGTTTTTATCGAACCCAGCAACTCCTGTTCTCCAAGAGCTTCAGCTCCGTTTAGTGTTGCAAACCTTACCATTTCTTCAAGCGATACGGAAGGGAAATAATTCTGAAGAGTCCTGATCTCATCAAGGATGTTCAGCCTGCCGTTTGACGCGTAACTGTCGGTCCCGATAACGATTTTACAGTTTTCCTTCATTAAAAGAGTGAGAGGAGGGACTTTGTTCTCGATATAAAGGTTTGCATTCGGGCAGAGGCACCAGAAGAGGTTAGGGCGGCATTTCAACCTGTCGATGATATCCTTGTCTGCAAAGGTATTATGGACAAGAATAAGGTTTCCCGATTGTGTTATATGTTGAAGGACGGCTGTTGCATGATCTCTTACAAGGTCGGGTTTATTACTTCCCGTGACAAGTCCGGATTCCCTGTATGAATTCATCAGGGGACCTTCGGATTTTTCAAGAAGCATCTTTTCTGCTTCAGTTTCCATGAAGTGGACAGAAGAAACCTTGTTTGATTCAGTTTCGGCGCGCAACAACGCGAAAAGTTTAAGAGATATTGAGTAAACTGCATGAGGCACAATTGAATGTTCGAGACCTGCTGCTTCCGCTTCAGCGGCAAGATGTTTTATTTCATCAAGTCTTTTTTCTGCTTTTTCACTGTCGATTCCGAATAACTCAAGAAAATTCTTATACCTGATCCTGCTCTGTTTTTTTATTGCAAATGTGTGGTTTGTATTGCAGATATCCGCGCACATTTCTATGCCCCCAAGGTACATCTCTTCATCTGCAATTCCTGCTGCACCGGTTATTGTCCCGGTGTCAGCCGATCTTGCCTCGCGGAACATCCTCAGAAACTCCGCGAGACCCTTTCCGGGAGGTATGGCATTTTTCATATGGGAAAGTTCGAGATGGCAATGGCAGTTTACGAATCCGGGAACGATAATGCCATTGTGAAATTCCACGGATCTTTTTTCAGCCAGGTCGCCTCCGGAATCATGTATCGCGGTAATTATCCCTTCATCGGATACTGTTACAATGCCCCTTTTAAGAGGGGCCCCTTCATTTGTAAAGACATATTGAGCTGAGAAATGTCTCATTTTTCCAGCCTCTTTTGCGAAAGCACAATGTCGCGGATGGTGTAGTTGTGTTCTCTTTCGGGAGCGCTTTCTTCCAGGTTTATGAACCAGCCTTTCAGTCTTACCGGGGGAGGTAGCTTATTGGTTGCCCTCAGAATGTAGGTGTGAGGATATCCGTCTTTAAGATAAGGCGGGGCTTTGAAGAAAATCTTTTTTTCATTTCCCGAGGAGTCGGTATGCGAAAGGTAAAGATTCAGTCTGGGATTATATGTCCTGTCGTCAGGGAAGATCGTGATAGTGAATCGTAGATTGTATGATTCAAGATAGACCATAGGGATATCAAGAGGTTCGGGATCCTGTCCGGAAGGATCGGGATTTGCATAATATTCTCTGCCTGTCCAGATATTCTGGGCACTGGCCCTGAATGCAGGGATCTCCTTATCTATATTGGATTCCATTTCGCTGAGGCTGCCAAGAACTTTATCATAGATCTTTACAAGCTTCTTGGGCCTTTTGACAAAATAAAAACGCATTGTCCTGTCCATCTGTTGTTTGGTGTATCCATGGCTTTCAATGACATCGATATAGGAAGAAATTGAATCGCCGTAAGAGAATTTATAGTTTATGCCGGGCATCGACAGCAAGCCATCAGTTATATGAACATCCCGGAGTATCTTCACAAGGTCATTTTCAGGGATAAGATCCCTGCGCTCGGCTTTGCTTTTCCGTCCGGTGCATGAACCGGCAGAAATTGCAAAAGCAAGTACCAGTGGCAGGATATATTGAAGGGATAATCTCATATTGCGGATCATATTTTATCAGCGAGGTATTTTTTTGACAGGAATCTGACAGGATACCATGCTGCCCAATACCCAATAAGCAGTACAGTGGCAGGCACTATTATGAAATCCTTTATTTTCATCACAACGGGGTAAGCATCCATAACCAGTGAGTCACTTCTGAGCCTGACTATCCCAAAAGTCTGTTGTATCCAGCAAATTAAAAAACCAAGCAAAATTCCGGCAACGGCTCCCAGGATTGAAATCAGCCATCCTTCAAAAATAAAGATTTTCCTGATCAGGTCGTTATCGGCCCCGAGGCTCCTTAGTATTTCAACATCTCTTTCTTTTTCTATTATAAGCATTGTAAGGGAGCCGATTATGCTGAACGAAGCAATGACAAGTATCAGGGTTAGTATGAGGAATATGGCCAGCCGTTCCGATTTCATCACCTTATAGAATATCTCTTGCTGTTCATATTTGTTCTGAACAACAAAATCCTTTCCGAAGATTTTCATTACTTCTTTCTGAACCGCTGATTCCCTGGCTCCTTTGGTGAATTTGACCTCCAGTGAAGTTACCTCAGATTTATATTCCAGCAGTTCGCGTGCAAAATCGAGAGGCATAAAAACATACTTAGAATCATATTCCTGTTCGACCTGGTATATTCCCGAAGGAAATATGTAATTTCTGATAAATGCATTTTCGGGATTAAGGTCTGCGTCAGCTGTCCTTTTAGGCACATAGATATTCAGAGGTGTTATGAAATTAACTCTGAGCCCCAGGAAGTTTGCAATTCCGATCCCGGGGATGGCATATGGCCTTCCCTGTTCCGACCGGAGAAGGAATTCCCCGTCCCACATTGAACTGTCGATACCTGTGACTTCATTATAATGATCGTCGACTCCCTTTATTGTTGCAATATATTGTTTTTCACCGTATTTAAGAAGTGCATTTTCCTCGGCGCAGAGTGAATAGCATTCGACGCCGTTCACCTTCGAAAGCAGGGCCAGACGGGTGCTGTCGGGAACAAATGTTTTACCAGTTGCAGCAGTAATCATCAGGTCGGGGTCGAAGGTGTTGAAAATCGATCGGACAAGCGATTCAAGGCCGTTGAAAACTGAAAGCACTATAATAAGAGCCATAGTGCCCACGGCAACGCCGGCCACAGAAACCGATGAGATCACATTAATTGCGTTCCTCGATTTCTTGGCGAAGAGATACCTTTTTGCAATATATAAGGAGAGCTTCACTTTTATTTATCGGCTGTAACCAGGAGCCCGGTTCCTGATTTGTGTGTTAACAATATATCAAAAATATTGAGAATTAAAGCAAAAGGGAATGCCATCAGGTAATAAAAAGGAAGGATAAGATAAAACATCGGCGAAGCATTCAGCAGTTTAACCGGATACTTCATAGAAAGTTTCCAGGATATGTTTCCCGGAATGCCGTAGGTATAGCGTGCCCTGATATTCCTGAACCCTGACGCTGACAGTTTCCCTGTGATGTCATTGATGCCGTATCCATTTCTGACATGTTCATCAATAAAGGATTTATCGCTTTCATCATGAGCGTCAGATCCGCCCTTGTCGGATGGTGTCGAGATGAGGAGTACTCCGCCGGGCTTCATTGCGTTGAAGAAGTTCCTGAGGACAAGCTCGTCTTCCCTGATATGTTCCATTACATCGACTGAAAGGATAAGGTCATATGTTTCCTTTTCTGCAAGTCTGGTAAGATCGGCAGTTTCGCAGGTCACCCTGTCCGACAGGCCTGCCTTTGTAAAAAAATCGTTGTTCGCGCTTGTATGATCAGGGTCGATATCCACTGCCTTTATTTTCCAGTTTGCATTCATCCGGCTCATTCTCCATGTATACTGACCGAATCCTGCCCCGGCGTCGAGAATCACGGCCCTGAACGGGTTTTTCCGGGCGATCCGCTTCAGTGCTTTTCTCACGTGCCAGGCACGGAGGAGAAGCAGGTCGAGGCAGAAATAGAATGCTTTTCTCATGAACAGCGAGCCCGAAAAGAAACGGCCCACCCTCTTCTTAACAGGATCGTACTGCATGGCGTCACGATTTCAGGAGCCTGTCGATGTTATCAATATAATCGAGGCTGTCGTCGATAAAGAAGGCAATTTCAGGCACTATCCTTAGCTGTTTTCCAACCTTCCGGCCCATTTCGAACCGCATCTTCGGGGCATGTTCCTGTATGCCGCTGAGAACGTCATCCTGTCCCGCCGAGGGATATATGCTCAGGTAAATCTTTGCGAAGGAAAGATCGGGGCTTATCCTTACTTTTGTCACCGAGATCATTTTCCCGTGTGCAAATTCGCCGCCCTTCTTAAGAAAGATGTCGGCCATCTCCTTCTGTATGAGCCGGGATACTTTTTTCTGTCGCGTTGATTCCATGGCCTTTGGTATTGTGATCAGGCAAAGGTACTATTTTCGGAAAAAGATTTAATTTTGCGTGAAATTTTATTGAGCACTATCATGGATACTGTTGTGAGCGGGATAAGATCGACGGGAAACCTGCATCTTGGCAATTATTTCGGCGCGGTGAAGAATTTTCTTAAGATGCAGAATGAGAACAATTGTTTTTTCTTTATTGCTGATTATCATGCTCTTACAACACACCCTCATCCCGATGACCTTCATGGGAACATTAAACAGGTTCTTGCGGAATATCTTGCCTGCGGCATAGATCCTGAATCGGCTACCGTGTTTATTCAGAGTGATGTTCCGGAAGTAAGTGAACTTTATCTTCTTCTCAACATGAATGCATATGTCGGCGAACTTGAGAGGACAGCTTCATTCAAGGAAAAGATCAGGAAACACCCCGATAACATAAATGCCGGGCTTCTTACATATCCTGTTCTTATGGCAGCCGATATCATAATTCACAAGGCAAACAAGGTGCCTGTCGGCAAGGACCAGGAACAGCATCTTGAGATGACAAGAAGGTTTGCAAGGCGTTTTAATACAATTTACAATGTAGATTATTTTCCCGAACCCGATGCCTATAATTTCGGGAATGAACTCATTAAGATCCCGGGGCTTGATGGTACCGGCAAGATGGGAAAAAGCGAGGGGAACGGAATTTTCCTTGCCGATCCGCCCGAGGTAATAAGGAAGAAAGTGATGAGTGCAGTCACTGATGCAGGACCTTCGCAGCCAGGCCAGGAACCCTCCGAACCTGTAAAAAATCTGTTCACGATAATGAATGTTGTATCAGACCCGTCAACTGTTAAATATTTCACAGATAAGCATTCCTCGTGCGAGATCCGTTACGGGGATCTTAAAAAGCAGCTCGCGGAAGACATAATAAAAGTGACAGACCCCATAAGGAACAGGATTAAAGATATTCTGGCCGACAATGAATATCTTGCCAGGGTTGTCAGGGAAGGGGGAGAAAAAGCCAGGGAGAGCGCTTCAAAGACAGTCAGGGAAGTCAGGGAGATTATCGGATACAGGCCATTCTGAAAAATAAAAGCCAGGCTTTGAACCTGGCTGACTTGAAAGATCAAGTATATGTTTGAGATTGCCTTTGTTATTGTTCAGGGGCAAATTGCGTGCCAGAATTTTAACCTCTTTTTCTTAAATTTGTCATCAGCAACAGTAATTGATTTAATGTGATCAGGCGGAAAGCAATAGTAGCGGTTATTATACTTTTTACCGGGGTCCTCCTGCTGGGTTATTTCCTTAACAGGAACAGGAAGGATCTGATCACCGATCCGTACAGGGTAATTGGCACCGATGCCGCAATCGTTATTGAGACGTACGATCTCAGGAGCCTTCTGAATTCTTTTACAACAGGAAAGGGACTAGCCGGAGAACTTAAGAATGTAAAACAGTTTGAAAGATTTACCGCCGGTCTGAATTATCTTGCCGACCAGGTGAACAGGCCGGGATTTAAAAAGATTATGCAGGAAGGTACTGCCCTGATATCCTTTCATCGTTCAGAAAGAGGTGCCCTTGTCCCTTTTTTCTCAAAAGCTATTCCGTCTGAAACCGGGATAAGGCAATTAAAGGAAGCTTTTTCCTCCTCGGGAATAAATAATTTTCAGGAAAAAAAGACAGCCGGGAAGAAAATTTTATTTCTTCCATATAAAGCTGCCGGACGTGCAGATACTTTATTCATCGCCATTACTTCAGGCCTTTTAACCGGCAGCACCTCGGAAAACCTTCTGAAAAAAGCGCTTACTGAAACAGGCACAGGAACGGATATAAGGAATCTGCCGGGTTTTTCAAGAATATTTATGTCAGCAGGGAAAAAGGCGGATAAGCTGTTCCTTGTTTTTGACAACCTCGGAGATATCGCCGGAAAGATATTTGCCGGCGGTGAAAAATCTCCGGGCGCACGGATCTCAAAAGTGTCAGGCTGTGCTGGAGGGGATTTCTTCACGGATGAGAAAGGGTTTTCAATAAGCGGATACAGCGAAATCTCTGATTCATCATTGTCAATAAATATTTACAGCAGGGTACAGCCGGCTGAATTTCACAGTTGCAAAATACTGCCTTCGGCCACTTCATTGTTCAAGACGGCGGTATTTATTCCCGGCGTAAGAAATGAAAAAGCAGCAACCACTGCGGATCCGGAAATATCGGGCCTTGCCGATGAACTTACGCCATATATCGGCGATGAAGTCACCAGTGCATATATTGATATCCGGAACAATCCCGTAAGCAGGAACTCTCTTTTGATTTATGAGCTGAAAAACCGCATGCAATGTGAGACTGTAATGATGAGGCATCTGGGTGAAAGCCCCGGGATCAGATATTTCAGGCCCGACGATCAGACAAGCGTTCCGGTGTACACCCGGGGGTTTAAAGGCCTTGGTTCAGTTTTGATGCCTGGCTTTGCATCAGGCTTAACTGATTCATGTTTTACATTTTATGACAATTATCTTGTTACAGGAAATTCATTTGAAACCCTTACAAGGTTCCTGTACGACAATATGCTGAACAAAACACTTGCCAATGACATCTGGTACCGTGAATTTGAAAAGACAGTTCCAAGCCGGACGGGATTTCTCTTTTACTGCGTACCTTCGGGCTGCCTGGATTATCTTTCGGGATTTCTTGATAAAAGAATTGTTGATGCATTAAAGGAGAACAGTGGTTCGCTTGAAAAAATAGAATCAATTGGTTTTCAACTGGCCTCGATAAATGGGATGACATATAATAACCTGTCGGTCAGTTACAGGGAGGAAGCCAGGGAAAAGTCAGTCACTGAATGGGAAACGCTTCTCGACACGACGGCCGCCATAAAGCCGTTCTTCTTCACAAATCACAACACCGGGGCGAAGGAAATTTTTATCCAGGACATCAGGAACAACATTTATCTTATCAATACGGCAGGAAGGGTTTTGTGGAAGGTCGCTATACAGGAAAGGATCAACGGCACGATATACATGATCGACTATTACCGGAACGGCAAATATCAGCTACTGTTCTCGGGAAGGAACTACCTTCATCTTATCGACAGGAACGGGAACTATGTCGAAAGGTATCCAGTAAGGCTAAGATCGCCGGCAACGAATTCACTGGCGCTTTTCGATTATGATAATAACCGTAATTACAGGCTTGTCATTTGTGGTGAGGATAAGTTGCTCTATGCCTATGACAAGGCAGGGAACGTAGTAAAGGGATGGGAACCTTTCAGAACAGCTGGCCCCGTTGTCTCGGAAGCCGGTTACTTTAAGGTCTCGGGCAAGGATTTCATAGTTGTTGCTGATGAAGGTTCGATATATTTTCTCGATCGTTCAGGAAAGGAAAGGATGAGGCCGGGGGATGCCGTAACAAGGGCCAGGGGATCGGCCCTGAGGCTCGTTCCGGGATCTGAACCGGCGCTCGTATGCACATCGCCCGACGGCACGTTACAGACAATTTCATTTAACGGAAACGTTAAGAAATACAGCTTCAGAAAGTTCTCCTTTGACCACTCTTTCGATTTTTTTGATGTAGATGGCGATGGTTTTGGCGAATATGTTTTCATTGACAGCAGCTTCGTTTATCTTTATGATCACGATTTTAAGGAAATGTTTGCGAAAGATTTCAGTTCGGCAAAACTGGGTGGCCCCATAAACTTCACCTTTTCATCTCAAAACAGGAAAATTGGTGTGTTCGATGTTGATAAGGAACTTATCTATCTGATCGACGCCAGGGGTGAAATAATGAAAGGATTTCCTCTGAAAGGCGCATCAATGTTTTCAATAGGCAGACTCGGTCCTTCTGACGGCTGGAATTTGATTGTAGGCGGAACCGACAGGTTTTTATATAATTATAAACTGGAAACAGCACCAAATTAATTAAGACTGCCATGAAACCGAGATTGCTTTTTGCATTTATGTTTACAGTGATCGTTACCGGGAGTGCGGCTCAGAACAGCCAGGTAATGTATTTTATGAACCTGCCCCAGAATCATCTCCTTAATCCTGCACTGCGGCAGACAAATTCCATTTACGTCGGACTTCCGGCTCTTACAGGGATCAATGTAAATGTTACGAATAACTTTCTGGGTTTTTCCGATCTGTTTGTAAAAGGGTTGGAAATAGACAAAAACAATCTTGCATTCCTGCAATCTGACTTTAATGTCGACAGGTTCCTTGGCAAGCTGAATAATCTGAACTATATTGAACCAAAGGTATCTTTACAGCTGTTCGGGCTGGGGTTCACACTTAAAAACGGGACTTATCTTTTTCTCGATATAACCGATAATGCTGATGCCGATATTGTTATCCCACGTGATTATTTCCGGCTCGCCTTTCTCGGTAATGAACAGTTTGCCGGGCAGACATTTGATCTGTCAAATATGAAAATTGAATATAAATATTACAGGGAAGCAGCTATAGGGGCATCGAGAGAGATAACTCCAAAACTGAGATTCGGTGCCAGGGCAAAGGTGTTTTTCGGGATAACTGCCGGCACTTTGCAGAATTACAGCATGAACCTCACGGTGAACAATGATTATACAAATACTCTTCAGGCCAATATGGCACTTGATTTCAGCGGGCCTGTGCATGTTGTCAGAGATTCTGATAACAATATCACAGATTTTGATGTTGAAGATATTGAGGGAGGATCATTCTTCACAAACATGAAGAACACGGGCTTTGGGATGGATTTGGGCGCAGAATATTCATTGACCGATAAGATAATACTGTCGGCTGCACTGACGGATGTTGGATTCATTAAATGGAAAAGCGATCTTACAAATATTGAAGCGGTTGGAGACATAAAGCTTAATGGTCTGGATTTCAAAGATATTCAGGAAGGAAGGGCAACAATTGATGACCTTGCCGGCAGCCTTGCCGATTCACTGAAGCAGGCCTTTGTTGTGGTTGATGAAGAAAAAAGGTTTACCACGAAATTTCCTGTAGGCTTTAGCATGGGAGGGAAATATGTTCTGAACGACATCTTTTCTTTCGGACTTTTATCCTACAGCAGGGTGACAAGCCAGCAATTAAGGCAGGCAGTCACTCTTTCGGCAAATGTGAACCTCAGGAACAAATTCGGGGCCAATCTTTGTTATACGGCATGCAATCATGATTACAGTAATATCGGACTTGGGCTTTACGGAAGGTTGTCAGTCTTCCAGCTCTATTTCCTTGTCGACCGGATACCGTTATCATGGAAGAGTACAGGAAGCGGCGGAGATTCTTTCGCGCTTCCCTCAAACTGGAATACCCTGCATACAAGGCTTGGCCTGAATCTTGTTTTTGGTAACAGGGAGAGAACGAGATGAATTGAATGAAATATTAACTTAAAATTACCGGGGAAGAATGGTTTTGCTTATTCGTGTCATTTTAATTGCCACAATTGTTTATCTGTTAGTCAAATCATTTGTTAACTTCTTTGCAGACGAGGCAGAAAAAGAAGAGAGACGTGAAAAGGAAAGCAGATCGCGGAGGAAGGGTGTCTCGAAGGAGGTGGGAGAGTATATTGACTATGAAGAAGTGGATTAGTTCCCGGGTTTGTTCCGGCTGAGTGTTATCCGGAGTTGTTTGGCAAGGGCATTTGCAAAAACAAAATCATTCAGGGTATTATTATCGGAACTTAATATATCCTTATTGTTCCCTTCCCAGCATTTTATGCCGTCGCTGAGGAAGATGATCTTCTCGCCGATCTTCATCACCGAATTCATATCGTGGGTATTGACAATGGTCGTCATTGCATACTCTTCGGTGATCTCCTTGATAAGATCGTCAATGAGAATTGCAGTAAGGGGGTCAAGGCCTGAGTTGGGCTCATCGCAGAACAGGTATTTCGGGTTAAGGGCAATGGCCCTGGCAATAGCTACTCTTTTTTTCATTCCACCTGACAGCTCTGAGGGCAGAAGATTGTTGGCGTTCAATATGTTAACCCTTTTAAGGCAGAAATTGACGCGATCCCTTTTTTCCTCGTCACTTTTTTCAGTGAACATATCAAGAGGGAATCTTACATTCTGTTCCACGGTCAGTGAATCAAACAGGGCGCTTCCCTGGAAAAGCATTCCCATTTCCTTCCGTATTTCTTTCTTGCCCCTGAAGTCGAGTTTGTTGAAAAGAACGTCGTCATACCATATCTCTCCGGCATCAATGTCGTGTAATCCCACGATTGATTTAAGGAGAACTGTTTTTCCCGAGCCGCTTCTTCCGATTATGAGATTCGTTTTTCCGGGCTCAAACGAAACGGAGATATCGGTTAGCACCGGTTTCCCGTTGAATGATTTATTGAGATTCTTTACCCTTATCATGACAGAAGCAGTTGTGTTAGTATTACATTGAAGAGCAGAATGAGCACGCTGCTGAAAACCACAGCTTTTGTGCTTGCCCTTCCGACTTCGAGCGATCCGCCCTCGACATTGTAACCCTCGAAAGCCGATACGCTGGTTATGATAAATGCAAAGAACAAGGTTTTTATGATGGCGTATGTCACATAATAAGGTATGAAGGCATACTGAATGCCGTACACATAATCTTCGGAAGTGATAACGCCTGCCGAGGTCCCGGCGATCCAGCCGCCGAATATGCCAACTGATATGCTGATGAGTGTGAGAACAGGGTTGAAAAGGAGGGTTGCGATTATCTTTGGCAGAATAAGGTAGGAAGCCGAGTTGACACCCATTATTTCGAGGGCGTCGATCTGTTCAGTGACTCTCATGGTCCCGATTTCCGAAGCAATGTTTGAACCTACTTTCCCGGCAAGGATGAGGGCTGTAATTGTTGATGAGAATTCAAGGAGGATGGAGTCGCGGCAACCAAGGCCGATAAGGTAGGTGGGGTAGATGGGGTTTTCAGTGTTATAGGCTGTCTGGAGCGTAATGACAGCGCCCATGAAGAATGATATTACAGTTATTATCCCCACTGAGTTAAGGCCGAGATAAACCATTTCATGCATTGTCTGTCTATAATAGACAGAAGCTTTTTCAGGTTTTGAAAACACCTTTTTGAGAAGCAGGAAATAGCTTCCTAACTGGGTTAAGAATCTTAACATGCTAGAATTTTAACTGGCTAAAATTACAAATATTTATGTTAAATACTGCACAGATGTTCAAAGCGGGTTTGGACAAATAAATTATATATTTGCATTACTTTAATCGGATAAGACAGCATCAATGGATAACAGGTATGTGATTATCATGGCCGGAGGGGTCGGCAGTCGTTTCTGGCCTTTGAGCCGGCAGGTGCGCCCCAAGCAGTTCATAGATATTCTGGGTACGGGAGAGACACTGATTCAGCAGACTTACAGGCGATTCAGCTCTGTCTGCAAAAAAGAGAACATATTCATTGTAACAAGTGCATTGCATAAAGATCTTGTTCTCAGCCAGGTCGATATAAATCCCGAGAATGTCCTTGCCGAACCTTTCAGGCGAAATACCGCGCCGTGTCTGGCATACGGTACCTTCAGGATAATGAAGGACAATCCTGATGCTGTGATTGCCGTGACCCCATCAGACCATCTTATAATAAAGGAGGAAAAGTTTTCTGATGTAATAAAGCAATGCTTTGATTTTGCAGCAAAGAACGACGCCCTTCTTACGCTGGGTATAAAGCCTGACAGGCCTGAAACTGGTTACGGGTATATCCAGGCGGACCGGAAAAAGAAGGTCGGCGGTTTCGAAAACCTTATGAAGGTGAAGACTTTTACCGAAAAGCCGGATATCGAACTGGCCAAAGTATTTCTTGAAAGCGGCGACTTTTTCTGGAATGCGGGAATATTTATCTGGAACATCAAGGCTATTATGAAAGCTTTCGAAAAGCATCTTCCCGACATGTTCTCAGCATTTGAGGAAGGGAAGGATTTTTACGGGACCAGGCAGGAAGCGAGTTTTATTGGAAAGACATATGCTGAATGCAGGAATATATCGATTGACTACGGGATCATGGAGAAAGCCGATAATGTTTTTGTGATGTGCACTGATATTGGCTGGTCTGATCTTGGAACATGGAGCTCGCTGCATGAGCATTCTGTGCCTGATTCTAAAGGCAATTGCAGAGTCAGGGGCGAGATCTTTACATACGACTGCAAGGGGAACATTTTCAATATAGCGCCTGGCAAAATAGCTGTGATACAGGGATTAAAAGATTTTATTGTCGTTGATGCCGAGGATGTTCTTCTTATTGTTAGAAAGGAAGAAGAGCAAAATATAAAAAATTACCTGGAGGATGTTAAGAATGCCACAGGTGAGAAATTCCAGTAGATAGGCAGAACGGTGAGAATGAAAAAATAACCGCAAAATGCGCTTATCTGGCGTATCTTGCGGTTGTTAAGGATTTTTATAATACCTGTTTCTTTATCTCTTAATATTCCCAGAGATCATGTTCCATGTTGAAAAGTTCATTCTTTATCTTTTCTGCTTCATACAGGGTATACTTGCCAACAGTATAGTCAGCTATCATGCGGTCGTCATAGACATTCGATTCGCCCCAGATTACACTGCTGAATTTTCTCTGCATGAAAAGATCGTCAAATGATATCCTCTGAGCATCATTACTGGCAATATATACTTCATTTTTTGCAAGTGCATCACGTACATCATCAAATTTGATCCAGAAGAGAGGTTTTCTGAGGGCGCGTCCCATCTGCTGGTCATAGCCCATCCAGAAAGGTTCGATCCCAATGATCCTGACATCCAGCCTTGATAATTTCTTATCGAAGAACCATTCCTCGTAGATCAGGAATTGTTTTACTTCTTCGGGTTTAGCCGACATCACAATAGTTGAGTCTCTTGTATTCCCTTCAGCGTCGAGCTGTATTGATTCAACCCTTGTTCCTGCTCCCATATTAGTTTCAATATCGGCATAGGTGGTGGGCATATTTGTGTCGAGTGGTGAGAAGGCGCTTACACGTCCCGACCTGATTTCTTCAAGCAGAATGCTTATTAAGCTTTTCCTGCCGTCCTGTGTGGGTTTGGTGGGGAAATACAGTGGCTGGTTCATCTTTTCCCGCAGATCGATAAGGCGCCAGATTTTCTTAGACCAAATTACATCAGCCTCACGGAGATATGGATAATTTATCTTCTTGTTATCGGGCATCGATTTCTGGTAAATATCGCCGAACGACTGAGCATTCGCCAAAGTACCAACTGCAAGGACGATAATTCCAAAAAAGATCTTCTTATTCATTTTCTTATTATTTATTTACTAGTCTATCTTCAAGATTATAGGGTTCAATTCCATTGTTCTCCCGTCGGGAGCAAGGCATTTGATATCTTTTATGAAGAGGTTTTTGCCGCGGGTAAGCCTGTTTATAAGATCCTTCTGTTTAGGTGTAAGAGCGCTGCTTGTACTCTTTTCTTCAAAGTCAGAGCCTTTTTCGTTATAAAGGATTGTGAATCCCGTGATCTTGTATACAAGGTCAAATTCGAAATCGGGCATTGAGGCAAATACGCCTGCCTGGGCAGCGGCAGTATTCTTTGGTATTGTTCCGGTATTTTTACCGGCAAATACGGCTATAGGTGCAGGGACAGGTTTCACCCTGAATTCAACGGGAGCATATGGAGTGGTCTTCCCTGAGGCATCTGTCACTGATACAATTATCTGTACATTCTGTCCGACCGCTGTCGGGTTTATTGACCAGTTTCCCTTGAATGCGACTCCCTTTGAGTTTTTGACTTTTTCATTGGAAACAGTACCGTTGTTGACTTTAATTTTTATTTTATCGGGACTTACACCCGGAACAGATACGTCGATGGGGTTCCAGATCCCTTTGTACATCACGTTCATCGCGGTGGGGGATACCACAACATTGGGTTCGCCCACATAATATGACGATTCGAACGGATACTCAACAGTTGCTCCCGAAGGGTTCTTCAGCGAGATGATGCCACCCCATTTTTTAGGGCCGGTTGATGTGGCACGGACCTTATAGACCCCCCTTCCTGACTCATCGACAGGAAGAGTGGTTCCATTTACTGTTACAACAGGCGACTGGGTCGAGTCGATGGCAGCGATAAATACTTTTGCTTCATAATCGCTGCCGGCTGTAACATAACTCGAAGTAGGAACTACGGTTGGAATGATTTTATTTACCTTGAAAGCGCCGGCATCGATCTGGGCATACAGATGGTTTAATACTTCGGTTTCAGCATTTCTGACATCAACCTGCATTTTTGACAATATGGTTTCGACAGCCACAAGCGGAAGCGTATGGAATGTAACTGTCTCCCATTTTGAAGGCTGTCCGTCAGGGTCATGTCCGTCGTCGGTATTGAGACTTTTACGGATTGCTTCCTCAGCAGTAGGGTTTTTCCCATCGAGAGTCGATATCAGAAATTCCCTGTAATCGTTGAGGAGAGCCTTCAGTGTGCTGGCTTTCCCATTATAATTGGCCCCGATCAGGATCTGTGAGGGGACATTGTTTTCATCAATCTTTTTTACTTCCTCAATAATTATTTCATCACCCTGTATAGCTTTTGTATCAGGCCCTTCGGCCGTTAAGATGATCTCCTTTTTCAGGTCCTGGATATAATTGAAAATTTCGTCTGCCCTGCTTTTCAATTCATATGCAGTGGTTTTGAATTTTCCTGCTTTTGTCGGATTCTCTGCAGCGGCCCTGTCGAATTCGGAGTATATAAGATTATTCTTTATGACATAGTTTGCCAGGGTTGTCGTCAGGCTTTTATCAACTTTCTTAAATGCTTCCACAGCTTCCTTCGACACGTTAAGTGCGAGCATGGCGGTCAGAATAAGATACATCATACCGATCATCTTTTGCCGTGGTGATAGCCTCTCGTGAGCCATTTTTCAGGTATTTTTGTTTTAGTTAAAATGTAATGTTACTTAACATTCATTGCAGCAAGCATATTGCCGTACACGTTGTTCAATGCTGTCAGATTGTCGTTAAGCCTGGCGATCTGTTCACGATATTTTTTAGCATCACCAGCCGATTCATTAAGGTCCTTCATCAGGTTCTGAATTCCTTTCTGGAGGTTATCCGATTCCTTAATATGTTCGTCAACGCCTTTCCTCTGAAGTTCATATACTGCATTAAGCGCGGAAAGATTTTTATTCAGGACCTCCAGTTGCTGCTGGTATGATCTTCCGCCTGATTCGATAACAGAGATTGATTCGGCCATTTTACCATAGCCCGAGTTTGAGTCGTTTATTATTCTTGCCGTTGCCTGGTATGTCTCGGAAAGTTTTCCAAGAGCATCGTTGGCAGAATTGATTGTATTCATGTATTTTGTTGAAGCTGCAGACACGTCTCCCATGGCGCTAATGTTAGAGGTGGCCTCGCCCAGTTTTTTCATGCCTGCACCAAGCTTCTGGAACAATTCGGGTGTAATGTCGGCCTTTTCAAGCAGTTCATCGAATTTTGAAAGTGCAAGTGAACCGCCACCTGCGCCGCCGCCGGAAACGCTTCCGGCATATCTGCTGCCGCCAACGGCCTGTGAACGAGGTTCTTCATCCTGTATCCCCGCGAGTTCGGGATAGACAAGTGTCCAGTCAACCTCTTCATGGAGTGGTTCAAATGCTGAAAAGAAGAATATGATCGCTTCAGTGAACAAACCAACAGTAAGCATTATACCGGCACCCTGCCAGTGCTGGATTTTAAACAAGGCACCAACTATTACGACAGAAGCACCGATACCATATAATTTGGCCATGAAATTCTTCCATCCGCTTGATTGTACTATTTCTGCTAGGTTCATATACCTGTTTATTTTAAGGTTATTTTAAATCTTTTGTTGCTTTTACTTTTTTACTGGTTTACGCCGATATAGGATCTTACATTACGGAACCCGATATAGGATTTGGTCGAATCCTGGTATTCATAGTCCCTTGAGCTTGTTTGCAGGAAATATGCAATATCCTTCCATGACCCTCCCCTGATGACCTTGCGTTTCAATACAGGGGGATCGTTTGGTTTTGCATTATATTCGTAGTTGGGGTTGAGATCGTGCTGGAAAATGTATGCAGAAGGATGATAGGCGCACAGAGTCCATTCCGCAACGTTTCCGGACATATCGAACAATCCGTACTCGTTTGGTTCATAAGAGCCTACTTTTGCTGTATAAACTGTGCCGTCGTCGATATAATTCCCACGTAATGGTTTGAAGTTTGCCAGGAAGCATCCCTGGTAGTTACGTGTATATGGACCTCCCCACGGGTACATTGAAAGGTCGAGCCCTCCCCTTGCAGCGTATTCCCATTCGGTTTCAAGCGGGAGTCTGTAAGCCTGTACATCTGCAACACCATTTTTGCGGAGGGCAGTGTTCATATAATCGGTTCTCCAGCGGCTGAAAGCATTGGCCTGTGGCCAGGACACTCCCACAACCGGATAATCATCAAATGAAGGATGCCAGAAATAGAGGTCAGCCTGCGGGTCGTTGAAGGAATAAGTGAAATCCCTTATCCAGCACAATGTGTCGGGATAGATATTTATTGTATCATGCCTTATGAAGGACGAGCGGTCTTTTACAGGAGTCACATTGCCATTGCGGTCGATAACCTGTCCTACGTATTTCCATGTATTATTTGCGTAATCGTTTACATATTTTGCTTTGGCTGCCTGCTGGTAGTCGACCCAGAAATAGGTATAGTTAAGTTTTCTGACGTCTATTTGTTTTTTCCCGTTGAATCTCTCTTCGGGAGGGTAGTACATCTCTTCCAGTACGGCGGCAGTTGTCTCTTCTTCCGGATCAATCCTTTCGTCCCAGTTCAGAACATGAGGTTCAATCGGATTACCATCCTTGTCCGTTACAAAATATTCACGGTCCGGCACCTGTGCTTCGCCAAGCTTGGTTCTGAGTATGGAGTCGCGGACATAATAAACAAACTGGCGGTACTTGTTATTAGTTATCTCCGTCTGGTCCATCCAGAAAGCCTCCACAGTAACTACTTTTGAAAGAGTGTTCTGTGCAAAAAATGCATCCTGGTCGCTGGGGCCCATGGTGAAGCTTCCGGCAGGGATAAATGCCATTTCAAAAGGTTCCGGTTCAAAGAAGTTCTTTCTGCCCGGGACTCCGGTAAGTTCACCATTGTTTGAAGTCTTACATCCGCTTAAAAAAACAATAACGACCAGAGCCGAAAGGATTACCTTTTTCATAATTCTTCAGAATTTTGTATTGCAAGTAAGAAGTTTAAAATCCATTTTATAAAAACCTTATGCTTTTGTATCTCATCGGGCTTTTGCCCATGCTGAGACTAAAACAATAATTCACAATAAATTCGTGCGACCCGCTTGTGCTTTTTCTGATATCCGAAGTCGGGAAATCGTAGGCATATCCGACCCTGATACCATTAAACAATTCTATCCCGACAATTCCGACCAGTGCATCTCCGGGTCTGTAAGAAACGCCCCCCCAAGCCTTTTTATTGTATCTTACTAAAGAAGTTGCAGAAAATTGTATTGCTTTTCCGTCACTCATGGCATAAAATGACGGAAGGAGTTCAAGAGCCGGGTTAGGCAGCTGGAGCACGTAACCTGCTGTAAAATAGTAATGACGGCTAAGATATGTCTCCCCTTTTGTGAACTTTATCTTAGGCTGGTTGATATGTGTTACTGACAGGCCGGCATAGTATTTGTCGGCGGTATAATAAACCCCGAGGCCGGCATCAAAAGCAAGAGAGCTTTCTTTAGATTCAGGTATAAGCGGATCGCCGGATGGGGGGGTGAAATCTCCGCCCTCCGGAATATACCAATCGGGATCGAGTGTCATGTTGAACATCCCGGCATTAATGCCTATTCCGAGTTTCCCCGGGCCCACATCGGCAATATAGGAATAAATAAGTTTAATATTGATATCCTTATCAAATCCCACATTATCGTTTTCCACGATCAGGCCAACCCCGCTGTTTATATTAAAAGGAGTAACAGGGGCGCTTATATTGAATAATGTGGTTGAGGGACCTCCCTTAAATCCCAGCCACTGCTGGCGGTTAAGTGCAGTTGCACATATCATTCCCGATGTTCCGGCATAACCTGGATTATATGTAAGGGTATTTAACATATAATTGCTGGTAATGGGATCCTGCTGGGAGAAGCAGGTGTATACCGATAATACTATGATAAGAGATGCACCGTAGAGTTTTTTCACGTGTTTAATATATAGGAATAAGCCCATTAATAGAACTCCTAAAATAATTAAAAAACTTAAAAGTATGCAAACCGGTAATCTGTTGATGGAATTTTTTGAACATTCCTGTTCATTTATCCACAAAGAATATTCCAATTATTATAAAAAACGTGAAAAAAGTCAAAATGTTTGAAAAATCAGGGCTTTAATCTTTCCGACGCTTTGACCCATCTGTCGGGAACTTCATTCCTGTTAGCCTTAAGATAGTCGTCGTGGGAGCAGGAAACGTAGACGTTTTTATTTTCGGCATCCGTGAGTTCCAGCCACCATCTTTCGGTAAGATTGCTTTTAACGAAGATAAGATCGTCGTCAAGATCTGTTATCCTGACGTGGTATTTCACAAAGCGTCCCGAATTACTTTCACTCAGCGACGGAGCCTCATATTGTTTCTGTGAAAATCCTTCAAGAAAAAACCAGATTATCTGAGCGGCAAGGCCGGAGGTCTGGTCCCTGTTGTCAAAACCAGGGTCGACATCAAAGAGGCCGAAGATCTTAAGGTTGTCGGAAATACCGGCATATCTCGAAAGGAGGCAAATCTCCTCACCATAAAAACCATTGGGTGATGGCAGCGCGGTGCCCGGAGCATCCGACTGCCTGACCGCTGAAATATCGAAAACCGCGGCATGTGAATCCCTGAACAGCGGCTCGGTAAGATATATAGCCTGCCTTACTTCGCCGATTCTTATAAGTTCTGAATTGCGTCGTATAAAGCGATTCAGTACCTGTTGATCGTTGAGGTATGTCTGATATCCTATGTTTATGTAGTGCTTTAAGGTGCTTCTGCTGTTTGAGTAAATGCTGTTCAGATAACTTAGTGATCCGGGTATTTCCCGTGAACTGTTGTAATCTATTCTCGGATCCACGGTGATGAGTGTGTAGTCTTCACGGAGATTTGAAAATGTCCTGTCGATGGCACTTACCAGTGCACTGCTTCCCCCGATTATCACCGGGAAGACATTTTCGCCCGATAATGTGCCCAGAACATCCGTAAGCCCGGCCAGTGTGTCGCCAAAGGAGGCCCCTTGTTTCATGTTGCCAAGGTCAATGATCCTGTTCTTCCCCGGTATCCTGGCCAGTGAATAAAGCTGACGCCGTATTGAGTCAGGAGCATTTGACGTGCCATGGCTTAATGAATTCCTTCCTTCAGGAACTCCCAGTATTGCAACCTTAAAACCGCTTATATCCTTCAGGGGATTGTTCTCGGTATGGATAAAGATATTATGCGGAAAGCCGGCATTGCCTGACAGACTTTGAAAACAGGGTCTCTCAATGCTTACAGGATCGAAATAATCATTCAGATCAAGCATGATTCACTCTTTACGTTTTTTTGTCTTTTCGGTGTTCTCGATAATCCTTATGCAGTCTTCCTCTGTAAGTTCTTCAGCATTTGTTCCTTTAGGCAGCCTGTAATTATTCTTGTCCCTTACAAGATATGGTCCGAAACGGCCGTTAAGTACTCTTATCGTCCCAAAGTCCTTAATGACTTTTTTCTTATCGCTTTCACTTTTTTCGCTTATGATCTCAAGGGCTCTCCCGAGTGTAACGGAATAAGGGTCATCGACTCCCTTTTTCAGTGAATAGAATTTGTTCATATACCTTACGTAAGGTCCGAACCTGCCGGTTCCTACCATGAGTTCATTGCCTTCATGAAATCCGAGCGACCTCGGAAGCCGGAAGAGGTTCAGGGCTTCATCGAGCGTTATTGTTTCAATAAGCTGGTTTTTGCCAAGGCTTGCAAATCTGGGTTTGCTCCCTTCCGTCTGTTCTCCTATCTGGGCTACAGGGCCGAACCGGCCCATTTTAACCGAGACCTGCTCCCCTGATACGGGATCGGTTCCAAGTATCCTCACTGCTGTTTTCCTTGTCTTTTTTTCAAGAGTATTCTCGACGGTCTTGTGAAAGGGTGCATAGAATTTCTTGAGCATTGCCGTCCATTTCAATTCGCCTTCAGCTATCCTGTCAAATTGTTGCTCCACTTCGGCGGTGAAATTGTAGTCAACTACCTCAGGGAAGTTTTCCACAAGGAAATCGTTCACAATCATGCCAATATCCTGAGGGAATAATTTTGATTTTTCCTTGCCTGCAGCTTCTGTTTTGACAGAGGAAGAGATCTTCCCTTTTGACAGGGAAACTATTTTCACCTGCCTTTTCTCACCGGGTCTGTCCTCCCTCATCACATAACCCCTGTGCTGGATGGTTGAGATTGTAGGCGCGTAAGTGGATGGCCTGCCGATCCCGAGTTCCTCAAGCTTCTTGACAAGGCTTGCTTCTGTATATCTTGGGGGAGGCGAAGTATATTTCTGAGCAGCTGTGATGTTATCATACCGGAGAGGCATGCCTTTCATAACAGGAGGGATTATTGATTTTTCCTCCTCTCCATTATCAATATCGTTTGATTCTGCATACACTTTCAGGAACCCGTCGAATTTTATCACTTCACCGGCTGCCGAGAATGTAACCTGCGAATTGTTCATGGCAATGCCAATTGTGGTTTTTTCCACTTCGGCATCAGCCATTTGTGATGCAATCGTCCTTTTCCATATCAGCTCATAAAGTTTCTTCTCGTTCTGGTTCCCTGTTATGGACGATGATTCGAGGTAAGCCGGCCTTATCGCTTCGTGGGCTTCCTGTGCTCCTTTTGATTTTGTCCTGTACTGCCTGGTTTTTGAATAATTCTCTCCGAATCCGGAAACAATAACTTCCCTTGATTTCGACAGTGCCAGGGTTGACAGGTTTGTTGAATCGGTACGCATATAGGTTATTTTACCGGCTTCGTAAAGCTTTTGTGCCACGGTCATTGTCTGCGACACCGAAAAGCCAAGCTTGCGGTATGCTTCCTGCTGCAGGGTTGAGGTTGTGAAAGGTGGTGCAGGAGAGCGTGTTCCTGGTTTCACGGTTACGTTTGCAACGCTGAATTCAGCAGATTTGCAAAGCTCAAGGAATTCCAGAGCATCCTTTTCACCCGGGAACCTTTTTGCCGCCTCAGCTTTTATCAGGTTGTTCCCGGCTATTTCGCTATCAGCGACAAAAATGCCCGTGACCCTGAATGACGATTCCGGCTTGAATGCGATGATCTCACGTTCCCTTTCAACAATGAGGCGGACGGCAACAGACTGGACCCTGCCTGCCGAGAGGGCCGGCTGAACCTTTTTCCACAGAACAGGAGATATTTCGAAACCTACAAGCCTGTCGAGTATGCGGCGTGCCTGCTGGGAATTGACAAGGTTCATGTCGACCTGCCGCGGATTCATAATCGCATTTGTGATGGCATCGCTGGTTATTTCATGGAACACTATTCTTTTTGTTGTTGCGAGATCTAGATTAAGCACATTTACCAGATGCCACGCAATGGCTTCTCCTTCACGGTCCTCATCAGAGGCTATCCAGATGTTTTTAGATTCAGTTGCAGCTTTCTTAAGTTCTCCTACAACTTTTGCTTTTTCTTTAGGGATTTCGTATTCAGGTGCAAAATCATTTTCAATGTCAATCCCGAGATTTTTCTTTTTAAGATCGCGGATATGGCCGAAACTTGAAACCACCCTGAAATCCTTTCCAAGGTATTTTTCAATAGTTTTTGCTTTTGCAGGCGACTCAACAATTACAAGGTTTTCGATCATATCAGATGGATTTTTCACAAAATATAAACACGGCAAAGTAAATCATTTAGGTTCCAAACTTCAAAATAAACCGTTAAGATTCTTTATTAATTACTATTTTTGGGCCAAATTCCGGAAGCGAATGAAAGCCAATTCATCAAACAAAAAATACGTAATCTGGTTCTGGTCATTGTTTTTTCTTCCCTTTGTTATCGTGGCGGTACTATTCATACTCATATCACAGGGGAGACTTGGACCAATGCCTTCATTCAGTGAACTTGAAAATCCTGAATATAATCTTGCAGCCGAAGTATATTCCGAAGACGGCGTACTGCTGGGAAAGATAAGCATTGAGAACCGCACCTGGACTGATTATGAGGAGCTCTCTCCATACCTTGTAAATGCTCTTGTTGCAACCGAGGATATCAGGTATTACAGGCACTCGGGAATAGATGTGAGGGGCCTGGGGCGTGCACTTGTCAGAACAATACTGCTCCGACAGAACACCGGTGGAGGAAGCACTATCACCCAGCAGCTTGCAAAACAGCTTTATCCCCGCGATACTGCCAGAACCTCTCCGTTAGTCAGGAAATTAAAGCTCGGCATATCAAAATTCAAGGAATGGCAGACTGCCGTTAAGCTTGAGAGAAGTTATACAAAAGAAGAGATCATTGCCATGTACCTTAATAAATATGATTTCCTTTACCAGGCTATAGGCATACGATCGGCAGCAAAGGTTTATTTCAATACAACCCCCGACTCACTTAAGATTGAGGAAGCCGCGGTACTCGTGGGGATGCTTAAGAATTCCAGTGCATTCAACCCGGTGAAATATCCCGACAGGATGCTGAAGAGAAGGAACATAGTTATTTCACAGATGGCGAAATACGGGTATATAAAGCCCGATTATGCCGATTCGGTAAAACAGCTTCCGCTGGTCCTCGACCTTAAAATGGAAGATCATAATACAGGCCCTGCCACCTACCTCCGGGAGTACTTAAGGAATATTATGAGAAGGCCCGAACCCGATCCTGCAAGGTATCAGCAGCAGTCATCATATGAGGATGCTTTATGGGAGTGGCAGAACAATCCTCTTTACGGCTGGTGCAACAAGAACAAAAAACCCGACGGCAGAAATTATGATATTTACAAGGACGGTCTGAAGATCTATACGACCATAAACTCAAGGATGCAGCAATATGCAGAGGAAGCTGTCACAGAACACCTGTCGAAAGAGGTTCAGCCCGATTTTTACAAACGTGCAAAAAATTTCAGGAATCCCCCTTATTCCAATGATATTACAAAGAAAGAGGTTGATGAGCTTCTTATGAGATCGGTCATTGAGAGCGAAAGGTATATCAGGATGAAAGCACGCAATGCTCCCATGGATTCAATAATGCTTGCCTTCAACACGAAGGTTCCGATGAGGGTTTTCTCATGGAGGGGCGAGATAGATACCATAATGACGCCTTACGACTCTGTGAGATATTACAAATATTTCGTAAGGTCAGCCTTCCTTGTTGAAGATCCACATACAGGTTATGTAAAGGCTTATGTCGGCGGACCTGATTTCAGGTATTTCAAATGGGACGCAGTGACACAACAACGGAAACAGGTGGGCAGTACAATAAAGCCCTTCCTTTATACCATAGCGATGCAGAACGGTTATACGCCCTGCGATGAAGTGGAAAACATACCACGCTCGTTTGACATTCCCGGTGACTCTGTTCCATGGATTCCAAGAAGCTCGGGTCCGAAAGAATATCATGGTAAAATGGTAACTCTCAAATGGGGACTCGCACAGTCGGAAAACTATATCTCAGCCTGGCTCATGCAGCAGTTCAGGCCATCGGCTGTAACAGACCTGATGAAAAAAATGGGCATCCGCAGTTATATCGATCCCGTTCCTTCAATATTCCTTGGAACATCTGATATAAAACTTGAAGAGATGGTTGGCGCATATGGTACTTTCGCCAACAAGGGAGTATATACCAGGCCGATGTATGTTACACGCATTGAGGATAAGAACGGCAATGTGATTTCAAAGTTCACCCCCAAAATAGAAGAGGTCCTCAGCGAGGAACAGGCATATCTGATGCTTGATCTTCTTCAGGGAGTGGTTCTTACCGGATCGGGAAACAGGCTGAGAAGAGAACCTTATATGCTTCTGAACCAGATTGGTGGTAAAACAGGCACTACGCAGAACCATGCCAACGGCTGGTTCATGGGGGTGACCCCGAACCTTGTGGGAGGTGTCTGGAGCGGATGGGAGGATCAGGCCATTCATTTTGAAACACTCAGCGAAGGCCAGGGTGCACAAATGGCCCTGCCGATTTTCGGAATATTCCTTCGAAAGGTTTACAATGATCCCCAGTTTGGTATAATGGAGTCAGACGAATTTGAGCGTCCTTCGGGATTCAATATTGAAACCGATTGCGATAAGGTTAAAAAGGAAAGTTCAAGAAGGGGGAGCTATTTAAGGGAGAAATATTAAGAGGAACAGGGTGCAGGGCGAAATGCACAGGGCAGGAATCAGCCGAAGAGGGAGCGGACAAGCGATTCTACCTTGCCGACCTGTACAATCTCGATGCCTGTTCCCTGTGCTGAAACGTTCCTGTGGAATTTTGAAATGTATATCTTTTCGAAGCCCATCTTTGAAGCTTCCCTTATCCTTTGTTCAATCCTCGATACGGGTCTTATCTCTCCCGACAGACCCACTTCTCCTGTAAAACAAGTATTCTTTACGACAGGGATGTCGAGATTTGACGACAGGACGGAGGCAATTATTGAAAGGTCAATCGCCGGATCATCAACCTTGATACCACCGGCGATGTTCAGGAATACATCCTTGACTCCAAGCCGGAAGCCCGCTCTTTTCTCAAGTACTGCAAGCAGCATATTAAGGCGACGGATGTCAAATCCCGTGGAGCTTCTCTGGGGAGTGCCGTATACAGCGCTGCTTACGAGGGCCTGTGTCTCGATCAGAAATGGTCTTAGCCCATCAATTGTCGCAGCTATTGTTATGCCGCTCAACTGTTCATCGTGCTGGTTAATGAACATTTCCGAAGGATTCGACACTTCCCTCAAACCATTCTCGACCATTTCAAAGATTGCAAGTTCCGAGGTCGGGCCGAACCGGTTCTTAACAGATCTCATCAGCCTGTAAATGTAATTGTTGTCGCCCTCAAAATAGAGGACCACATCGACGATATGCTCAAGTACTTTTGGCCCGGCCAGTGTCCCATCCTTGGTTATATGGCCGATAAGGAAAACCGGTATCCCGGTTATTTTGGAGAATTTCAGGAGCCGGGCGGCACACTCCCTCACCTGTGATACAGATCCGGCTGATGATTCCAGCAAACCTGTATGAATTGTCTGTATTGAATCGATGATTATTAATCCCGGGTTAAGGTGTTCAGCCTGGGCAAGAATGTTTTCGAGTTCCGTTTCATTTAAAATGTAACATAAGGGATTTGATTTCCGGAGCCTTTTGGCCCTGAGCCCTATTTGTTCTTCACTTTCCTCCCCTGAAACGTAAAGGATACATTTATCCCTTATTGCAAGGGCAAGCTGAAGAGCGATTGTCGATTTACCAACACCGGGCTCGCCGCCAAGCAGAATAAGTGAGCCGGCAACCATTCCTCCGCCAAGGATCCTGTCGAGTTCCGGAACCCCTGTTTTCAGACGATGCTGTTCGTCGGTTTTTATTTCATGAAGAAGTCCGGGTTTTTTGCGCTCACGATCTGCAATCCACGGACTTTCACGGGCAGGTGTGGCGGGGATTATCTCCTCATGGTATGTATTCCACTCTTTGCACGAAGGGCATCTTCCGATCCATTTCGGGGATTCGGTGCCGCAGTTCTGACAGACGAAGACTGTTTTGGATTTTGCCATGATTTAAATTTAAATCTATTTTGGAAAAAGCGGGAGAGGGATGACCGATTTCTTTTTGTTCATTGTGGCACATATTTTTTAACCTCAAAGGCAAAAAAGCATAAAAGCAGAGACTGCAAAGGAGAGAGTCTAAAATGAAGGAGATTCACTGCTGTTTTTCCTGAAGATCATGAAGAAGGAGAGAGTGCCCACTATGATGACTAACAGCATCTGCGACTCATGGGTAAGAAAGGCATAAATCAGACCATCTTCAATTTTAACACCTTTGACAAATGCCAGTCCCCGGGAAATGATGTAATGAAATGCCCCCAGTCCGCTTTGAACAGGGGCTGACATTGCCAATCCTCCTATTACAAGTAAAAACACACCGTCTCCCAGGGTCAGATGTGAGGTGGGATCAATTGCAAACACAACCACCCAGGTCATCAGGGTGTAATTTATCCATATGAATATTGTATGGAAGATGAATTCCCATTTATGGTTGAGGCTGATTATTGTCTTTAGTCCGTTTATGATGCCCTTTGCAAGGTCGAAGAATTTGGCGAAAAGCTTGTTTTTGCGGAGTTGTTTCCTGTGCCTGATTATCAGATAAGAAGCGGAAAGAAAAATAAATGCCAGAAGGATCCACAGGATCCAGGCAGCGCCGAAAACTGAAAACACCTTTTCCCTGAGCGGAATAAAAATACTGACTTTCAGGAACTGGTTTACCTGTTCTCCTCTTGAAAAAATGAGTCCTGTGAGAATTGACACCAGGGTCAGAAAATCGATTGTCCTTTCGATGACGACAGTTCCGATAAGCTGATCAACAGGAATCTTTTCCTTCCTGCCGAGTGCCACGCACCGGGTTATTTCACCAATCCTGGGCAGTGCCAGATTTGCCATGTAACCCGTCATGAGGGCATAGAATGTCGATGAGAAGGCAGGCTTGTAACCGAGAGGGTCGATGAGTATCGCCCATCGGCGGGCCCTGCTGATGTAGGCAAGCGTTGCAAATAAAAGAGAAAGGACAACCCATTTGTAATCTGCATCTTTCAACCCCCGGATCAGCCTGTTGAATTCCACGTTCCTGAACGCTATCCAGAGCAGAAATATACCTACAGCAAAAAAAACTATGAATTGTATGGTTTGTTTGAGACCTTTATTCAACTATACAAGCTTATTTGTGATTGTATCGGGGAAAACAATCAAGGGTTTGAATGATTTCGCCTCCTCGAAATCCATTGATGCGAACGACATAATTATAATGACATCACCCACAGCAACCTTTCTTGCTGCAGGTCCGTTCATGCAGATCTCTCCCGAACCCCGTTTCCCTTTAATAACATATGTTTCGAGCCGTTCTCCGTTGTTGATGTCAAGAACCTGGACCTTTTCGTTTTCAATAATACCTGATGCATCCATCAGATCCTCATCAATCGTAACGCTACCTATATAATTCAGGTTTGCCTCGGTGACGGTCACCTGGTGGATCTTAGATTTGAGTATTTCTATTAGCATCCTGATAATGTTATTTTTGAAGCCTCAAATTTAGCTATCCTTTTAATTGTTTACAAAGGAATTTCAATATTATCTATCAGACGTATTTTCCCTGCTCTGACAGCGATGCAGCCAAAATACCTTTTCCCGGGTTCCATTTCCTTCCTGGAGGCGACAGGTATTAATTCCCGGTCATCGACAATTTCAAAATATTCCAGACTGAATCCTTCCTTTGCCTCAATTTCCCTTTTTACAAAATTCTTAAGTGAAGGGATATCATGATCTGATATTTTTGCTGCCGCAGAAGAAATGGAAGCATAAATTACGGATGCTTCTTTTCTTATATTTGGCTCAAGCAGCTGATTTCTGCTGCTCATCGCGAGACCGTCCTTTTCCCTTATGATCGGACAGGCTGTTATTTTTACACCGGAACCCGTTTGCCTGACCAGTTCGCGGATTACAGCGACCTGTTGGAAATCTTTCTGACCGAAAAAGGCAATATCCGGATTTACCATATTGAACAACTTTGACACAACCTGGGCAACACCATTAAAATGTCCTGGCCGGTGCAGGGCTTCCATCACATTATCCAGATTGCCGAAATTAAATACTCTCTTATCCTCTTCGGGATACATTTCCCTGTCGTCAGGGGCAAACACTATATCATTTTCACGTAATACACTGCCGAGGAGATCAAGATCATCGGGAAGGCACCTGGGATAGTTAAGCAGGTCATTTTTATCATTGAACTGGGTGGGATTAACGTAGATGCTTACCACGGCAAGGGGGCATTGCGACACGGCATTTTCAACAAGAGAGATATGTCCCTGGTGAAGCGCTCCCATTGTTGGGACAAAGCCTACCGGAGATAATCCGGCCTCTTTTATGGATTTCGACAATTCGTCTTTTTTGCCAACGACTTTCATACATTAGAAATTTTCTGCAAACCTAAAGGAAAATAAGTATTAATAGCTGCACTTAACAAAATAATTTAAAACACAGGCAACTCCGAATTTCCGTCATTTGTGTGTTGGCAATTATGTCATTTTTTATTATTATCTTTGCAACTTGTTACGGAATGGTATATCCAGTCATGTAAATGGAAAGCAAAAAGGTATTATTCATTTCTCAGGAGATTACCCCCTATCTGGGTGAAACAAAACTGTCAAAAATAGGCAGGTATCTTCCGCAGGGCATTCAGGAAAAAGGGAAAGAGATCAGGACTTTCATGCCGAGGTATGGAAGTATCAATGAGAGGAGGAACCAGCTTCACGAGGTGATCAGGCTTTCGGGGATGAATCTTATCATTGATGACACTGACCATCCGCTGATTATTAAGGTCGCCTCAATCCAGTCGGCCCGTATGCAGGTCTATTTCATTGACAATGAAGATTATTTTCAGCGCAAGCATACAGTTGCCGATGCCAGCGGCAAGGAGTTTGAAGACAATGATGAGAGGGCATTGTTTTTTGCAAGGGGAGTGATAGAGACTGTCAAAAAGCTTAGGTGGGCACCCGATATTGTTCATTGCCATGGCTGGATGTCAGCACTTGTTCCTGTTTATCTCAGGAATATCTATAACGATGATCCGCTTTTCCACAACTACCAAATCGTTTATTCGGTATATAACAATGATTTCAAAACTCCCTTTCGTCCTAATTTTGCCGATAAGCTGAGGTTTGACGGTATCGACGGGGAAAGCCTGAAGCTTATCAAAACCCCTGATTTTGTCAATGTTTCAAAACTGGCCATCAAATACTCGGATGCGGTTATCATCGGGAGCGAGGAAATCAACAGCGAACTCCATAAATACATCAGGTCGCTTAACAAGCCGGTTCTGGAGTTCCAGGACGAATCAAGATATATAGATGCCTATAACGATTTTTATGACAGTCTTCATCCCTAATCATCTACTTTCTGTGTATCAGCAATAATTACATTTCTTTGCACGTTTTTTTACCTATGATATGACCTGATTTCATCAGGACGTCTTTTAACTTTTAATATTACCGGTTATGTGCGGAATTGTAGGTTATATTGGAACAAGACCGGCCCGCGAGATAGTGATCAAGGGCCTGAAACGTTTGGAATACAGAGGTTATGATTCTGCGGGCCTTGCCATTGTTAACGGAGAAACAAAAATCTTCAAATGCAAGGGCAGGGTTGCCGAACTTGAGGAGATGGTAAATCAGACTGATTTCAACGGAACAATCGGAATGGGGCATACAAGATGGGCCACCCATGGCGAACCCAATGAGTTGAATGCTCATCCTCAGGTTTCCCATAAAGGTAATTTTGTGGTCGTACATAACGGGATTATAGAAAATTATGCTCTTATTAAAAAGCACCTCCAGAGCAGGGGTATCCAATTCACCAGCCAGACTGACACTGAAGTACTTGCTAATCTGATTGAACATTTGTATCTTGAAGGGGACCTGACTGCTGAACAGGCTATTTCGCTGGCACTGAACAGGGTGGAAGGAGCATATGGGCTCGTTATCATCTGCACAAAGGAAACTGACAGGCTTTTTGCTGCACGGAAGGGAAGCCCCCTTGTAATAGGTGTCGGGGAAGGAGAAAACTTCATAGCATCTGATGCCACACCAATTGTTGAACATACTCAAAGGGTTATTTATCTTAAGGATGACGATATTGCCATTGTAAAAAAGGATGAGCTTATACTGAAGAATATCCGTCCGGGGAGAAGGGAGCCGGAGGTAAAACAGGTCGATCTGAAAATCGGGGAAATTGATAAGGAGGGTTTCGCCCATTTTATGCTTAAGGAGATCAATGAGCAGCCCAAAGCGATACATGATACGTTCAGGGGAAGAGTCCTTCCTGATCACAGCGGCATTATGCTCGGCGGGCTTCACAGCGTTCTGGAGACAATATCCCGGTCGGAAAGGATAATTATTGTTGCATGCGGTACTTCATGGCATGCCGGACTGCTGGGAGAATATCTTTTTGAAGAATACACGAGGATACCTGTGGAAGTGGAGTATGCATCGGAGTTCCGCTACAGGGACCCGATTATCAAAAAAGGAGATATTGTAATTGCCATAAGCCAAAGCGGCGAAACAGCAGATACACTTGCCGCCGTTAAACTTGCAAAGGAAAAAGGAGCCATAGTGCTTGGAATCTGCAACGTGGTTGGCTCGAGCATTCCGCGTGAGACCAATGCGGGCGTATATACGCATGCCGGACCCGAGATAGGAGTTGCGTCAACGAAGGCATTTACCACACAGGTTACGGTACTTGCAATGATGGCATTCGAAATAGGTTTCCTGAAAGGCATCATTTCATCCGAAAAATATAAGCTGCTGATCGACGAGCTTGTTTCAATACCTTCAAAAATTGAAAAGGCCCTTAAAATGAATGACCGGGTCTTTGAGCTTGCAAAGAAGTACCAGCAGACAAGAAATGCTTTGTATCTTGGCAGGGGATTCCTTTTCCCTGTAGCTCTCGAAGGTGCCCTTAAACTAAAGGAGATTTCTTATATACATGCCGAAGGTTACCCGGCTGCCGAAATGAAGCACGGGCCAATTGCACTTATCGATGAAAATATGCCGGTGGTAGTGGTGGCAACAAAAGATGATACATACGAAAAAATAATAAACAATATCCAGGAGATCAAGGCACGCAAGGGCAATGTGATCGCTATCGTAACCGAAGGAGATGAGCTTATCAAAAGAATGGCAGACTTTGTTCTTGAAGTGCCTGAAACTTTACCGGCTTTCTCGGCAATACTGGCGGTGATCCCGCTTCAGCTTCTGTCATACCATATTGCAGTCCTTAGAGGATGCAATGTCGATCAACCAAGGAATCTTGCAAAATCAGTCACTGTGGAATAAAAAACATCAGTATGAACCCTTCTGAAGATTACAGGCAGCTCACTCCTGAAGAGATCAGCAAGCTGCAGTTAAATGGTTGTTCCTGTGATGACTGGAACAGGATTTTTGTGAAAGAAGGCTTCGATCCCTCAAGATGTCACAATGTTATTTTTTCAGGCAATATAAAGCTGGGGACATTCAACAATTCCAGGACTGATGAGTCGGGAGTCAGCCTCAGGTCAGGCATATCAAATGCGCATATCCATAACTGTGTGATCGGGACGGATGTTCATATCAGCAATATCGGCGATTATATTGCGAATTACAGGATCGACGATGATGTAATAATTAAAAATTGCGGGAAGATAAATACAGAGGGGACAACTTCATTCGGAAACGGGACAGAGGTTGCCGTGCTTAATGAAACAGGAGGCCGTTCGGTAAGGATATGGGATCAGCTTTCGGCACACCAGGCTTACATTATGGCCCTCTACAGGCATCGTATCAAAGCCATCAGGAAGATGGAGGAGATGATAAATGAATACTCGGGAGCCGTTTCATCAACTTCAGGGGTAATAGGCTCCGGATCAAGGATTTTAAGCTGCCGCCATATCAGGAATGTCAGGATAGGGCCTTTCAGCCATATTGAAGGTGCCATCAGCCTCAATGAAGGATCGGTTAACAGTTGCATGGAGGACCCCGTACTGATAGGGCCCGGGGTGATCATGGAGCATTTTATCGTATGCTCGGGTTCAATTGTAACCGAGTCGACGCTTATAGATAAATGCTTTATCGGCCAGGGTTGCGTCCTTGGGAAACATTATTCTGCTGAAAACTCATTATTCTTTGCAAACTGCGGAGGATATCATGGTGAAGCATGTTCGATTTTTGCCGGTCCGTATACCGTCACCCATCATAAATCGACACTGCTTATTGCTGGCATCTTCTCATTTATGAATGCCGGAAGCGGATCGAACCAGAGCAACCATATGTACAAGCTGGGGCCCATACACCAGGGAATAATGGAAAGAGGATCCAAAACAACCAGCGATTCCTATGTGTTATGGCCGGCGCGCATAGGGCCTTACACCCTTGTCATGGGACGTCATTACAAGAATATGGATACTTCTGCCCTTCCATTTTCGTACCTTATTGAAAGCAATGATGAAAGTATCCTGGTGCCGGGGATCAATCTTAGAAGTGTGGGAACAATTCGTGACGCCCAGAAATGGCCGGTGAGGGACAGGCGAAAAGATCCTGTAAAGCACGACCAGGTAAATTTCAACCTCCTTAGCCCTTATACAATTAGGAAGATGTTTGAAGGCAGGGATCTTTTGCGAAGGCTGAAGGCCGTTTCAGGGTCAGTATCAGGATCATATTCATATAACAATATGATAATCAAGGGCCCTTCGCTTGAAAGGGGACTTGAACTATATCAGCGGGGAATTGATAAATTCTTAGGTAACTCCCTGATTAAAAGGCTCGAAAACATTGATTTCAGAACGAATGATGAAATCCGGGACAGGCTTAAACCTGACCAGTTAATGGGAAAGGGTGAATGGGTCGATCTGGCAGGGTTGATAGCCCCAAAGCAGGCCGTCAGCGAGCTTCTCGACGATATTGAATCAGGAAGGATAAATACTGTCGGGGGCGTCGCTGATGCCTTTAGGTGTATGCACAAGTCGTACTATGACTGGGAATGGGCGTGGGCATGGGAACGGATAGAGGAGGAAGAAAACAAGACTGTTAATGAATTCACTGCAAAAGATGTAATAAAGATTGTGGAAAAATGGAAAAAAAGCGTTGTTGACCTTGACAAAATGCTCTACGAGGATGCAAGGAAGGAATTTACACTTTCTTCAATGACCGGATTCGGGATTGACGGAGGTGATGACATCAGGAAGCAGGATTTTGAACAGGTACGGGGTGATTTCAATTCGAACAGTGTCGTGGCCGCCATACAGGATCACATCAGACAAAAAAGCGCACTCGGTGATGAACTTATCGGACGGATGCAGAAGATAGAAAAATGAATCCTCTATCTTCCGGAATACATTTTTTCATAATACTTTTCATAATCGCCTGATATAACTCTTTCAAGCCATTTTGTGTTGGAAAGGTACCAGTCGACTGTAAGTTCAAGGCCGGCGGCAAAATCGGATATTGGTTTCCAGCCAAGCTCCTTTTGAAGTCTTGAGGAATCTATGGCATACCTCAAATCGTGGCCGGGTCGGTCACTGACGTAAGTAATGAGTTTTTCAGATGTGCCTGAAGGCCTTCCAAGCTTTTTGTCCATTATCCTGCACAAAAGCTTTATCAGGTCAATATTCTTCCATTCATTATTTCCGCCGATATTATAGGTCTCACCTGTTTTTCCCTTATGGAAGATAAGATCAATTGCAGCAGCATGGTCCTCAACATAGAGCCAGTCGCGGATATTCTCACCCTTTCCGTAAACCGGTATTGGTTTATTGTTCTTTATATTGTTTATAGCCAGAGGAATAAGTTTTTCAGGAAACTGATTCGGGCCGTAGTTGTTAGAGCAGTTCGAGACCACCACAGGAAGGCCGAATGTATGGCCGTAAGCCCTTACAAGATGGTCAGCGCTGGCCTTTGAAGCTGAATAAGGGCTCCTGGGATCATAGGCAGTAGTTTCGGTGAACTTTCCTTCTTTGCCAAGTGATCCGAACACTTCATCAGTAGAAATATGGTAGAATTTTTTCCCTTCCTTGCTTTCTTTCCAGATATGGAGCGAGGCATTCAGAAGGTTTACGGTTCCGATAATATTTGTAAAAATAAAGTCATCAGGAGCTGAAATAGAGCGGTCGACATGTGATTCAGCAGCCAGATGGATCACTCCGTCGAAATTGTATTTGATGAAAAGGCCAGTCACTGCGTTTTTATCAACGAAATCTATTTTTTCAAAAATATAGTTAGGTGACGATTCTATATCTGTCAGGTTTTCCAGGTTACCGGCATAGGTCAGTTTGTCGCCGTTCACAATTGTATATTGAGGATATTTGGTAACGAATCTTCTGACCACATGTGATCCTATAAAACCTGCTCCTCCGGTAACAAGAATTGTCTTTTCAGTTTTCATTCCCATGGGTTTTTCTTATGAATTTCTCCCATTCCCAGGCTGTCTTCATGGCTTCATCAAGTGAGTTTATCGTCTTCCATCCGAGTTCCCGGTTGGCCAGGGAGGGATCAGCCCATATCTTTTCAATATCTCCGGCCCTTCGGCCGGTTATCCTGTATTTCACTTTAACTCCTGTTGCACGTTCGAATGATTTGATTGCTTCCAGAACTGACACTCCGTTTCCGGTTCCGAGGTTGAATATTTCGAAACCAGATTTATTCTTCTTCCCGATGAGCCTTTCGATAGCAACAACATGCGCTTTAGCCAGGTCGACTACGTGGAGGTAATCTCTTATGCAAGAGCCGTCCGGAGTATTATAGTCATTTCCGAAAACCTTAAGTTCATCGCGCAGGCCATATGCAGTCTGGGTTATATACGGGACAAGGTTTTCGGGGACGCCTCTCGGAAGCTCACCTATAAGTCCTGAAGGATGAGCTCCTATCGGATTGAAATACCTGAGGGCTATGGCTCTTATATTGGGATCGGAGGATACTGTATCCCTAATTATCTCCTCACCGATCTGTTTTGTATTCCCGTATGGCGATACCGCGGGCCGGATAGGAGAATCTTCGGAAACTGGCAGTTTTTCCGGCTGACCGTAGACGGTACATGAAGAAGAAAATACAAATGCAGGAATACCTGTTTTTTTCATTGAATCAAGGAGGTTCATCAGCGATACAAGATTGTTCCTGTAGTATTCAAGCGGTTTGTGTACCGATTCACCAACTGCCTTATATGCCGCAAAATGTATAATGCCATCAATATTTTGATGTTTCCTGAAAAATGATTCAAGGAGAGCGGAGTCGCAAAGGTCAAAGACCTCCAGCCGGGGAGTGACTCCCGTAATCTTCGCGATACGGTCAACGACCTCTGCTTCAGAATTATAAAGGTTGTCGATAATTACTGTATCATATCCGTTTTCAATAAGTTCGACAACTGTGTGGGAACCGATGTATCCTGTTCCGCCTGTAACCAGAATAAGCTTTTTCATCAGAGACTCCAATAAATTTGTTTTTTTATTTTCCCTCTAAGGGTACCTTTTACATCAACTATAATTCCATCCCTGTTCAGAAGGGGAGAGAAGAATTCTTCGCCAAGCCGGAGATATTCCTTATGGCTTACTGCAAGAATTATGGCATCATATTTACCTTCAGGTTTCTCTTTCAGTTCAAGACCGTATTCTTCCTTTACCTCATGGGCGCTGGCTCCGGGATCTATAACGTCGACAGATACGCTGAAATCCATAAGCTCTTTAATGACATCCACCACCTTTGAATTTCTGATATCCGTGACATTTTCCTTGAAGGTGATACCCATTACAAGCACCCGGGAATGTGTCGGATTTTTTCCCGACGCGATGATTTTCTTGACCGTAGTCTTGCCAATATATCTGCCCATGCTGTCGTTGGTAAACCTTCCTGAATCGATCATGTGAGGATGATAACCCAGTGCTTTGGCCTTGTATGACAAATAATAGGGATCCACCCCGATGCAATGGCCCCCGACAAGTCCGGGATAAAATTTCAGGAAATTCCATTTTGTCCCGGCAGCTTCCAGTACCTCGTAGGTATTTACTCCAAGCCGGTTAAAGATTATCGAAAGCTCATTCATGAAGGCGATGTTTATATCGCGCTGGGTATTTTCGATGATCTTTGCCGACTCTGCAACTTTTATTGAACTTGCCCTGTACACGCCTGCTTCGATGATAAGTTCATATACCCTGGCGATGTTTTCAGCCGATTCGGCATCGCATCCGCTGGTGACCTTCACGATCTTGGTAAGGGTATGGTCCTTGTCGCCCGGGTTTATTCTTTCAGGTGAGAATCCCACCTTGAAATCCGTTCCGCACTTCAATCCTGAAAATCTTTCAAGAACAGGAACACAGTCTTCTTCTGTACATCCCGGGTAAACTGTTGATTCATAAACGACATAATCACCTTTTTTGAGGATCTTTCCGACAGTTTCAGAAGCCTTCAGAACAGGAGCAAGGTCGGGGAGGTTGTAAATATTTGTCGGGGTCGGGACGGCGATAATATGAAAGGATGCCATTTTGAGATCACGGGGGTCGCTTGTGAAGAGAATGTCGGTGTTTTTGAAATCTTCAGATGAAAGCTCGTTGCTGGGATCTATTCCCTTTTTCATCAGGGACACCCTTTCGGGTTTAATGTCGAAACCCACGACTTTAATCTTTTTTGCAAACTCAAGAGCGATAGGAAGGCCGACATAGCCAAGACCGATCAATGATAGACTTGTTTCCTTATTAATAAGCTTATTGTACATTCTGATTATTTGTTTTTCAGCATTGGATGATAATCGCCCACAAGGCCTACAGGATTTGAATTCCTTATGGTGAAGGCAGTTATTACCGACTGACGGGCATCGGACAAACCAAAGCCCCTGCCATCAAGGATTTCCCTGTAGGATGTAGTATGGAGCTCGCCAAAACCTTCACTGAATTCGATTTCCTCACCTTCAACGGTTATTGATCTGAAGGTTCTTTTCCCGGATTGTTTAACTGATTCAGGCAGATCGTTATAGTCGATGCTCAGGAACCATCTGACCCTGGCATTTTCAAGTTCGAGGTAGCCGGCTGCCTTATCAGGCCGGGAGACATGGACAATGATTTTTGCAGTGTCACCGAAAATCCAGCCAAGCATATCGAAAAAATGAATTCCTATGTTTGTTGCCACTCCTCCTGACTTCTGGACGTCACCCTTCCAGGAGATATAGTACCAGTTTCCACGGCTTGTAATATATGAAAGATCGATATCGTAGATTTTGTCTTTCGGTCCGTTCTTTATTTTTTCACGAAGCTCGATGATCCTCGGGTGATGCCGAAGCTGAAGTATTGTGTAAATCTTTCTTCCGGTTTCGTTCTCTATCTCCTGAAGCGCATCCACGTTCCAGGGATTCAAAACGATTGGCTTTTCGCATATCGCCTCGGCCTGGTGTCTCAGTGCGAATCTGATATGTGAATCATGTAGGTAATTCGGTGAACAGATGCTTACGTAGTCAATTTTTGTCCCCATCCTCTTGAGCTTGTCGAAGTGCCTGTCGAATCTCTCGAATTCCACAAAAAAATCACTCTGCGGAAAATAACTGTCGAGGAGCCCCACTGAGTCGAACTTGTCGAGGCTTGCAAGAAGGTTATTGCCTGTTTCTTTTATTGCCTTAAGATGCCGGACAGCTATATAGCCCGCGACGCCAATCAGGCCAAAATTCTTCTGAATATGTTCCATTTATTTAAATTTCGAATCTAACAAATCATTGTACCTTAAAGACATTTCCATCCACAAGCCTGTATTTTTCTCCGCTTTCCGGGCAGGTTGCAAATCCCTTTTCATCGAACCTGAGCTTATGTCCGTATTCACTCATCCATCCAGTCTGCCTGGCCGGGTTCCCAACAACGAGAGCATAAGGTTTAACATCTCTGGTGACGACAGCTCCGGCGCCTATGAAAGCATATGAACCTATTGTATGGCCGCAGACTATTGTAGAATTTGCGCCAATTGATGCCCCTTTTTCAACGATTGTTCTGACATAGCTGTTTTTCCTCACTATAGCACTCCTGGGATTTACAATGTTTGTAAAAACCATTGAAGGGCCAAGAAAAACATCATCTTCACAAATAACGCCCGTATATATTGACACATTGTTCTGTACCTTAACATTTTTACCCAGCCTGACATCAGGAGATATTACAACATTCTGGCCTATATTGCAGTTTTCACCGATGACTGCACCTTTCATTACATGGCTGAAATGCCAGATTTTTGTCCCCTTTCCTATTGTGCAGCCATCATCTATCACTGCTGTATCGTGAGCGAAATATTCCTTTTCCATCTTATTTGTTTTCAAAAAAACCAAGGATCTTTCCTGCGATATATTCCTGCTGTTTCTGGTCGAGTTCGGTATGCATGGGTAATGAAAGAACTTCATTACACAATGTGTCAGAAACTGGGAAATCGGCATTCCCATACCCCAGGTATCTGTATGCCTGCTGCATGTGCAGAGGACCCGGGTAATAAATCATCGAAGGGATATTGTTCTCTTCCAGGTATTTTTTCAATTCATCCCTTCTCCCGTTCTTTACCTTTATTGTGTACTGATGAAAAATGTGTGAAGAATATTGTTTCCTCACGGGGAGAATAATCCCGTCGCATCCCGACAAAGCGTTATCGTAAAAACTGGCAGCTGTCCGTCTGGCTTTGTTGAAATCATCGAGGTACCGTAGTTTAACCCTGAGTATTGCAGCCTGCAGTGTGTCAAGCCTTGAATTCATTCCGATGTTATCATACTGATATCTTATTTTCATTCCATGGTTTGCGATGCTCCGGATTTTTGCAGCCAGCCCGTCATCATTTGTAAAGACGGCTCCTCCGTCGCCATAACATCCAAGGTTTTTTGAAGGGAAAAAAGAAGTGGTCCCGGCGGTACCTATTGTTCCGGCTTTTTTACTTTTGCCGTCAGCGAAAAAGTAATCAGCTCCCGTTGCCTGGGCGGCATCTTCAATTACATAAAGGTTATTTTCACGGGCAAGATCCAGTATGCCATCCATGTAGGAACACTGACCGAAAAGGTGAACAGGAACAATTGCCCTTGTTCTGGGGGTTATTGCCCTGGCGACATCACTGACCGATATGTTGAAGCTGTCTGATTCGGGTTCGACAATAACCGGTTTAAGTCCGAGAAGGGCAATGGTCTCAAGGGTCGCAACGAAAGTGAAATTTGTTGTGATCACTTCATCTCCGGGCCTAAGCCCGAGTGCCATCATCACGATCTGAAGGGCGTCGGTGCCATTTCCGCACGAGATGACATGCCTGACTCCGAGGTACGATTTTAATTCTTCCTCAAACTGTTTTACATCGGGGCCTTTTATAAAGGCCGAAGAGTTAATAACTGAAAAAATCGCATTATCGATTTCCGGCCTGATCCTGTCATACTGTGTTTTCAGGTCAACCATTTGAATTTGTAGCATAAAGCCGAGAATTTTTTAACTTACGAATATAATGCTTTTTCGGGTTGGATTGAAGGATGCCTGAAGCATGTTTGGACTGGAGGCGGTCAAAAAAAAAAATTACCAACAGGGTGTTGTTAAAATGTTAATAACATCCATCCGGATTTTTAGCTAAAGCCTGCCGGATGATCTTAATTTGTTGCGAAAATAAACCTGTTTGATTTGGATATAAGGGCAATTATAAGAGAGCTGTTATTTGAGCACGACTGTGTCATTATTCCCGGTTTTGGGGGGTTTATTGGCAATTTTTCACCTGCAAGGATCGACAAGGCAACCGGCATGTTCCATCCTCCGGTGAAGCAGATATCCTTCAACAGGAATCTGAATCATAATGACGGGCTTCTGATCAGCAAAATATCGGCGGTGACGGGGCTGAATTACGGTGACTCGCGAAGGCTTGTTGAAGAATTTGTAATGCTGATCACGGGAAAACTTTCAAGAGGAGAAAAGGTTGTTTTTGATCATATCGGCTGTTTTGTCAATAACCGGGAGAACAATGTTCAGTTTGAACCGGAAGCCAACATCAATTATTTTGCAGGGTCATTCGGTCTTGAATCGTTCCGCTGTCTTCCATTGCAGGGCTATGATGTACGCAAAAGGGTGGTCAGGCATATTGACAAGGAACCTTCAATGAATCAGCATACGGCAAGAAACCTGTGGAGGGCTGCTGTTATTGTTCCCCTTCTGGCGCTGCTTGTTGCGATCCCGTTGAAAACCGATCTTTTCAAAGCCAAAGTTGAAGCCACATCAATGAATCCTCTTGTAACTGCAGAATTTGAGAGCAACAGGAAAGCTGTTGACGCAGAAGTCGTTACATTGCCGGCGCCTGTTGCTGGCCCTGTTGAGGAAACGCCGGCCCCGGCTCCGGGCCCTGCTGCAGTTACCAAAGGTCAATACAGCATAATAACAGGGAGCTTCAAGTCGGAACAGAATGCCCTTGAACATGTTGATTTGCTCAGGGCTGCAGGGTTTACGCCTGAAATCAGACAGGCTTCAAATGGATTTTACAGGGTAACGGCAGCCAGTTGCAGGGATCTTGAGACTGCCATCTCAACTCGCGACAGCATAACAGGGAAATTCCCCGGTGCCTGGATCACCAGGCTATAGCCCTATTTTATTGTACTTCCGTTATTTACCTTCACTTCGGGCGAGACCATAACCAGTTTCCCATCCTTGTCCTCTGCCATCAGGATCATGCCTTTTGATTCAATACCTTTGATTTTGCGTGGCTCAAGGTTGGCGACAATGGATATCTGCCTGCCAATGATATTTTCCGGCTCATAGTACTCTGCAATACCAGATACTATGGTACGGATATCGAGTCCGGTATCAATTTTAAGTTTTAGAAGTTTTGTGGTTTTCGGGACTTTCTCGGCCTCGAGGATGGTGGCAGTGCGGATATCCACACGGCTGAAGTCGTCGAATGTAACAGGTTCCTTTGAAGGCAGCAATTTTGAAGAAGCCGCTTCATTGGCTTTCTTCGCTGATTCCAGTTTATCGATCTGTTTCCTGATTTCAGCATCTTCGATCTTTTCGAAAAGGAGGCCGGGCTTTTGAATAATATGACCGGGCTTTAAAATATCATCCCTGCCTGCATTGTTCCATTGAATCTTTTCAATATTTAACCATGAGCGGAGCTTTTCCATGGAAAAAGGAAGGAAGGGCTCAAGGATTATCGTCAGGTTGGCAGTGATCTGAAGAGAAATGTTCATTATTGTTTTAACCCGTTCGGGATCCGTTTTAATGACCTTCCATGGTTCAGCATCGGCAAGATATTTATTTCCCAGACGTGCAAGGTTCATGGCTTCCCTTAGGGCCTCGCGGAACCTGAATGCTTCAAGGCTTGATTCAACGTTTTCCCTTATTTTGTCTATCTCTGCAAGTACCGATTTGTCGGTTTCACCAGTCGCACCTCTTTCCGGTACCCTGCCTTCATAATAATTGTTGGTAAGGACAAGTGTCCGGTTCACGAAATTTCCCAGAATTGCAACAAGTTCATTGTTGTTGCGGGCCTGAAAATCTTTCCATGTAAAATCATTATCCTTGGTCTCCGGGGCATTTGAACAGAGTGTGTACCGGAGGACATCCTGCTTACCCGGAAAATCTTCGAGGTATTCATGCAGCCATACTGCCCAGTTGCGGGAAGTGGAGATTTTGTCATTTTCGAGGTTAAGGAATTCATTTGCAGGCACATTGTCAGGAAGGATGTATGATCCCTCGGCTTTAAGCATCGCGGGGAAAATGATGCAATGGAAGACTATGTTGTCCTTTCCAATAAAATGGATCATCCTTGTATCAGGATCTTTCCAGTAAAGTTCCCAGTCGGGAGTAAGTTCCCTGGTTGCTGATATGTAACCTATAGGAGCATCAAACCATACGTAGAGGACTTTGCCTTCGGCACCCTCCACCGGCACAGGAACCCCCCAGTCGAGGTCGCGGCTAACAGCCCTGGGCTGAAGACCCTGGTCGATCCATGATTTGCACTGCCCATATACATTGGCCTTCCATTCCTTATGACCTTCAAGTATCCATTCCTTAAGCCAGCCCTCATACCTGTCGAGAGGCAGATACCAGTGAAGTGTTTCCTTTAGCACGGGTTTGCTTCCGCTGACTGTTGAGTGCGGATTGATCAGATCATTAGGACTGAGTGAAGTGCCGCATTTTTCGCACTGGTCGCCATATGCATTCTCATTTCCGCAGTGAGGGCATGTACCCATAATATACCTGTCGGCAAGAAAACAGCCGGCTTCCTCGTCATAATACTGCCCGGTAGTCTTTTCAACGAATTCTCCCTTTTTGTAAAGGGTCAGAAAGAAATCAGATGCAGTCTCGTAATGTATTTTGTTCGACGTCCTTGAATAAATGTCAAATGCAATTCCAAATTCCTCGAATGCCTTTTTATTGAGCGAATGATACCTGTCGACAATTTCCTGCGGAGTTACACCTTCATTTCTGGCTTTAAGTGTTATGGGCACCCCGTGTTCATCCGATCCGCAGACTGATATAACATTTTCCCCTTTCATCCTGAGATATCTGGTATAAATATCAGAAGGTACGTAAACACCTGCCAGATGTCCGATGTGAAGAGGTCCGTTGGCGTATGGAAGTGCCGAGGTTATAAGATATCGACTAAATTTCTTCATGGCAATAGATGATCAGCTGTTTTTAAAATTGCACAAAGATAATGTTTATTCAACCAGTTGGACAGATTGTCGATTAGGATTATTTTTACATTTTACACGACCCTAATGTCAAAGATAAAAACAATACCGCCTTTCCTCAGGGCGGGGGATGAAGTCGCAATCGTATCGCCGTCATGGGCAATTGACGAAGATAAGATAGAACAGGCCGTTCGTTTGCTTGAAAGCTGGGGGTTGAAAGTGCACACCGGAAAGAACGTTTTGAAAAAATCCGGCCCTTTCGCCGGAACCGATGAGGAAAGACTCTCTGACCTTCAGTCGGTGACTGATGATCGTGACATAAAAGCAGTGTTTTGCTCACGGGGTGGCTATGGTATGCTAAGGATAATCGGACAGACTGATTTCTCATCCCTTAAAAGAAATCCAAAATGGTACGTAGGCTTCAGCGACATAACAGTTTTGCATTTATGGCTCAGTGAACTATGCAATCTGGTTTCGATACATGGTGAGATGCCGCTGCATTATTCTGATGCTGGCAGAACAAAGGCAACCTTCGACACCCTCCGCAATTCGCTTTTTGGAGGATATGAACCTGTTCGCTGGGAAGGGAATTTCATTAATCCGTGCAAGATCTCCGGCGAAGTGACCGGGGGCAATCTGTCGCTGATCTACAGCCTTTTGGGGACAAAAGCAGCGCCTTCGACAAAAGGGAAGATCCTTTTTGTTGAAGAAGTGGGGGAATATTATTATCACCTCGACAGGATGATGATTTCACTTAAACTGTCGGGCAAGCTTAAGGGCCTGGCCGCTTTGCTTGTGGGCGGCCTGACAAAAATGGAAGAAACAAAGATACCATGGGGCAGGAGTGCCGAGGAAATAATAGCAGATGCTGTCTCAGACTATGGCTATCCTGTGTTTTTTGGATTCCCGGCAGGCCATATAAATGACAACAGGGCTTTTTACATTGGCAGAGCGGCCACTATTATTGCTGATGGCAACTGTGCGGTTTTGAGATACGACAAGTGATCAGAATGCAGAGATAAGCAGATCGAGATCTTTGGATATTGCTCCGAATTTCTGGCCAAGAGTTTCGTTTGTCAGTATTCCGTTGAAAAGATAAACGCCGTTACGGATGCCCCTGTCATTCTTGATAAGCTGGATGATTCCGCCGGATTCGGCGATATTCTGAAGCAGCGGATTGAATATGTTGCTAAGAGCGATTGACGCTGTTCTGGCCACCCTCGACGGAAGGTTCCAGGCTGAGAAATGAATGACGCCATGTTTCTCGTAAACAGGATCTCTCAATGCACGGCATTCTGTTGTTTCAATGCAACCTCCACGGTCGATGCTGAGGTCTATTATAACCGATCCTTTTTTCATGCTTTTGACCATTTCCTCGGTAATGTAATACCAGGGGCGGAGATCTTCCAGCTCAATGGCACCGATCAGGACATCTGCCGATTTGATTGCTTTCTTCAGCACCTGAGGATGAAAGACAGAAGTCTGAAGACGCTGTCCGACAAGATTCTGGAACCTTCTGAGCTTATGAAGCGACTGGTCGAAGACTTTTACCTGTGATCCAAGGCCAAGAGACGCCCGGGCTGCATATTCCCCGGCTGTATTTGCTCCTATAATCACAACTTCAGTGGGAGTAACCCCTGTAATTCCTCCCAGAAGGACACCTTTGCCGCCGTGATGATTGCTAAGATAATCGGAAGCAATGAGGACAGATGTCACACCGCTTATTTCGCTCATTGATTCCATTACGGGCATAACGCCGTTGCTGTCCCTGATTTTTTCGAGAGCTATGGCGGTAACTTTTTTTCTTATAAGTTTGCCGAGGGTGTCCTCACTCAGTTGGAGAACATTGAGGAACGACATAACAATCTGGTTGCCTTTGAGGAAGTCGGCTTCCTGCAGCGTAAACGGTGCAACTTTTATTACGGCATCGGCGCTGAAAACCCTTGCCGGCGATTCAGTAATGAGGGCGCCGTTTTCTGCATAATCCTTATCGGAATAGTTGGCACCAGAGCCGGCTCCTTTCTGAACAATTACCTCGTTGCCACATTCCACAAGGATATTTACCGCTTCCGGAGTCAGTGCGACTCGTTTTTCATCATTTTTCCTGTCGCTTGGAATCCCTATTGTTATTTTTCTGTGTCTGACAGCCGTCTCAAGCAGCTCTTCCTTTGGCATAAAGGCAGTGTTCCCAAGATTCAGATTGTTGTTTTTGCCTTTTTCATTCATTGTCGGGATAGGGTTATTTTCCCAAAGTTAGCAAAATTGAAACACAGGAACAAAACGGGGGCTTTTATACAAAATCAAGTATCCTCTGTTCATCACAGTCGACAGTGACCCTTATTCTGACGGTTTCAGGGGGAAGTAAATCCTCGATAAGTTCCGGCCATTCAAGAAAGCAATAGGCGCCGCTTTCAAAATACTCTTCGATACCGAAGTCATACACTTCTTCCTTTTTCTGTATCCTGTAAAAGTCGATATGATAAAGCATTTCTCCCGACCGTGTTCTGTATTCATTTACAAGTGTAAATGTGGGGCTGGTTACTAAATCTTCGGCGCCAAGGGCATTACAGACAGCTTTTATAATTGTTGTTTTTCCGGCTCCCATTGAGCCATAAAATGCAATGATTCTTTTGCCCCGGGTCTTTTCGATGATCTTATGGGCAGCACCGGGAAGATGCTTTCTGTCTCTGATTATTATTTTTTGCATATCGGCGGCCTGATTAAGATACGGGTTCCAGTAAAGCTACAGGCAGCATTATTTCCTGCATCGAGATGCCCCCATGCTGGAAGGTATCCTTATAGTATCCGGCAAAATAGTTAAAGTTGTTCTGGTAGACGAGGAAATCCTTGTTTAGAGCAAAAATGTATTTTGATGTAAGGTTGGTTTTAGGAAGACCGGCTTTTTCAGGATACTTAAGTTCAAATACCTGCCGGGGGTTATAATCGAGGTTTCTTCCCATCTTATACCTGAGGTTTGATGAGGTTTTTCGGTCACCAACGACTTTCACCGGATTTTGTACCCTTATAGTACCATGGTCGGTGCTGAACATGATCTTTACCTGCTGGGTCGAAAGAGCCGTGAGAAGCTCGTAAAGCGGGGAATGGACAAACCATGAACGGGTGAGGCTCCTGTAGGCTTTTTCGTCGTTTGCAAGATCTCTTATCAGCCCAATCTCTGTCCTTGCATGCGACAGCATGTCGACAAAATTGTAAACGAGAATATTAATATCATTATCCAGCATCTGCCTGATGTTTTCATTGACCTTCCTGCCTTCCTGATTGGTAATTATCTTATTGTATGACCATTTGTATTTCAGACCTTTACGGGCCAGCTGGTATTTGAAAAGCTCTTCTTCGAAATTGTTCTTTCCTTCTTCTTCATCGTCCTCAACCCATAACTCGGGAAGGATGGCTGCAATTGCAGATGGCATAAGACCTGAAAATATTGCATTACGGCTGTACTGGGTTGCTGTGGGAAGGATGCTGAAATAGATATCTTCTTCTATAACCCTGTAAATACCTGCCAGTTCGGAAGCTATCATCTTCCACTGGTCAAATCTCAGATTATCGATAAGTATAAAGAACAAGGGTTTTCCCTGCCTGACATGGGGGAATATTTTCTTTGAAAAGAGGGCAGGGGAGAGAACCGGCTTCTCAGGAGCATCGGGATCAAGCCACGACTGATAGTTGCATGTTATATATTTAACAAAAGCATTGTTGGCATCGTTCTCCTGCATTTTGAGTATCTCGGTCATCCCCGGGTCGGTCGATTTCTCAAGCTCCGATTCCCAGAATGTTATTTTCCTGTATAGTTCAGACCAGTCGTTGTGATTCCTTGCAGAAGAGATAAGGTTTCCTATGCTTCCGAACTCCTGTCTGTAATTTGTTGTGGTCTTTTCTGTAACGAGCCTTTTCTGTTCAGTGATACGTTTTATTACAAGAAGTATCTGATTTGGCTTCACCGGTTTAATAAGATAATCGGCCATTTCTGATCCGATCGCGGCCTCCATGATTCCTTCCTCTTCATTTTTAGTGATCATTACGACGGGGATGTCGTTCCTTATTTCCTTTATCAGCCGCAGGGTTTCCAGTCCGCTTAGTCCCGGCATTGTTTCATCGAGGAATATAAGATCATAGGGATTATGCCGGACAAGATCAACCGTATCAATTCCATTTGTACATGTATCAATTTCATAGCCTTTCTCTCTAAGGAAAAGTACATGGGCCTTCAGAACCTCGATCTCGTCATCGGTCCATAAAATTCTTATTTTTCTCATCGCAGCAAATAGGTAATCAGAATGTAAAATTACCTATTCTTTTTTTCCTTTAAGATAATTTTCCTTAAAGAATAGGAAGTAACGTTCCGGATTTTTATCCCCATCGAGTGTTTTAAGATTGTCGCCATTAATGAGAAAGGTCATGGTTTCGGTACCTGAAACATTTCTGATTACCTTCACAATGTTGAAAGAATTGTAATATTCCCATGCAAGTTTGTTGTCGGGGAAACCGGAAACAGTGATTTTGATGTACCTGTTGTCGGTAAGCAAACCTTCTGTCCGGAAATTCCTGTTTGTGTAATTATCGATATTATAACTTATCACATCAAATGAAGCCTGGTTGAGATTAAATGATGGGTTATTAATTATAATGACGAACGAATAAGGTGAAATAGTATCGGCCTTGTAAATTTCCTTTGCAACAGTAATCTCTTCTTCGATTTTCAGCTCGGGCAGTTTCTGGTCGAGATAAGAGGTCAGTTCTTCAGCTTTTTTGCCTTCTTCAGTTCCCGGCCATGATTTTGTGACGCGGGTGAGTTCTTCCCTGAAAGACCTTTCATCGCCGGTTCTTGCTACGGAATAGGCTTTTAGAAGCATGAATTTAGGGGCAAGATCATCGAGGGGTCTTGCGTTAAGAGAACTGTCGCATAGTGCGATGGCTTCATTATATTTCCCCGACAGGTAAAGGTTGTACGCTGCTTCATAGGATCTTTCTGATTCCCTGATTGCTGCCATTTTTTTGTTAAAGTAATCAGGATCCGAGATTATCTTCGCGAATTCGCTTTCGGGATATCTTTCAAGAAGACGCTGGCGGGCTGCTTCTGATTTCGGCGGGTTACTGTCCTTAAACAACCTGTAAAGGTCATACAATGCTTCAGGTACCAGCTCATTCTGAGGGAATCTCTTCAGCAGCATTTCAAATGATTCTGATGCTTTCCCGGGATCATTTATTTTATCCCGGAAAATCTTTCCCGCGTTAAAATATGCATTTGCAATCTTTTCATCCGATAATGCCATCAGCGAATCGTTAAGAGGAAGGTTTTTAAGATAGAATTCAGGCTTTCTGAAATCCGTCACGGCCCTTGATGTGTCTTTACCTTTATTCCCGTTTTCTTCCTGGCCGGCAGAAGGGGACTGAACATTCACCCTGTTCTTGTTGGATCTTCTCCAGTTGTCCTCGAGTCTTCTTTCACCCCATCGTCTTCTGAATTCAGTACGGCCGAAAGTCAATGCTGTCTGGTTATAAAAATACCATTTGCCCTCCTGGGCAATATTATCCTGAAATCTTCTTTCATTTTCATAGTACTGCCCTACATTGGCACGGTCGGAATATTCTGATGTTTTTCCGGAGGTTTCTGCCTTTTCGGCCCTGGAAATTATTCCGGCGATCAGGGTATTCCTTTCACTCTCAGGCATGGCAGCAACTCTCCGGAGGCTGTCCTCTTCCTGTATGATTGTAAGGTAACCTGCAAGTGCATTCAGATTTTGTGACTTTAATTTCAGCTCGTTATATTCAGGATATTTCTGATCGAGGAAAAACATGGCGCTGTCATAATATTTCCCCGACATGAGGTAATCAGGTTTATTGAAATAGAAATCTGCCAGGGCAAGATATGATTTTGCTTTCTGGTTCCGGTTAATGGTGCTTGAAGCTGCCGATTTCTTATAAAAATCAACAGCTTCAATATCTTTCCCCTCCTTTTTCATCAGGCTTCCAAGCGCGTAATATATCTGATCCTGGAAATCCTTGTTTTTGGAATCCCTCAGCATTTTACCCAATTCCTTCCTTATATCATCCGGATCGCCTGAGTTTATATCAAATACCCCGGCAATATTTATACGGGCATTGAATTCAACATCATAAGGGGGATTCATTTTTACCACATCCCTGTAGAGAGTTATCGCTTTTCCTGAGTTCCCCGTCTGTTCATAAAGCTGGGCAAGAAGATATGTAAACCTGTATTTTGAAAGTTTGCCTTTTATATACCCCAGCGAGACAGTAAGGGGTTCAATAGCTTCCTGATATTTCTTCTGTTTTATATAAAGATCAGCGAGGGTGGTGTAATACAATGCTTTAACTGATTTTGATGCAGATTGTGGTATTTCGGTCTCATTCAGGATACGGCTTGCTTCAGGGTAGTTTCCTTTTTCACTGTTTATCCTGGCAAGCCATATTGAGGATTCTGTTCTGATTACAGGGTCATTGGCCTCGGCAATGCAATATGTGAAAACGGAAGCTGCTTCACTGAATTCATGTCGGTAGAACCTTGCCAGAGCAATAAGATAATAGCTGTCGTCAACCCATTCATTGAATTCCTTTTTCTCAAGAAGGGCTTTCTCATTACCGGTAAGATCTCTTTTTGATTTGAATTCAGGTCTTGCCGTTATAGATTTCAGTGATATAAGTTTGGATGCTTTCTGGATGGCCCTGTCCATGTCGGAGGAACACAGAGCGGCAGTGGCAGGATCGCTGTTCATAAAGACCCTGAGCATCTCTGAAAAATCGTCGCTGTAGCCGGTTTCAATTTTAGCCACTCCCGCCTTAAAGCTTTCATAGCCATTGAAATATATATTGAACCTGGCTGTAAGGCCATGATAAAACCTTGTGGCGCCGGTGTTCTTTTCAACTGAGCAGTTTGCAAGGAACAACAGCAACCCAAGTAAAGTCAGGAATTTATATGATACTCTTCCGGAAGACAATAAAAGCTGTTTAATACTATAAACTTACTAAAAGTCGGTATAGTATTTCAAAGGTAAGCAAAATTGCAATGGGGCTTTATATCAGGCTGAGATCACTTTCTTAATTTCCGGTACTTCCTGTATTATCGCCTGCTCTACGCCTGCCTTGAGGGTCTGCATGCTGAAAGGACATCCATGGCATGCTCCGGTCAGTTTTACCTTTACAGTAAGATCTTCCGTTATCTCAATGAGATCTATGTCTCCGCCATCATTCTTAAGGTAGGGCCTTACCCTGTTCAATGCCTTGACAACTCTTTCATGAATAGTTTTCTGTTCTGCCATTTCTTATATTTATTTATTCATTTCAACTTTAATTGTCGGCCTGTGGTCCCTGTTTCTTATTTCAACTTTTTCGATGACCTTATCGGCAAGATCCATGAACGCATCTGCTGTTGCCGAGCCATCAAGTACCACCGGATTGCCATTATCGCTTCCCTCGCATATGCTTTGCACGAGGGGTATCTGTCCCAGCAGGGGCACATCCATTTTTCCGGCCAGATCCCTGCAGCCGTCTTTCCCGAAAATATAATATTTCTTATCCGGCAGTTCTGCAGGGGTGAACCACGACATATTTTCAACAAGTCCAAGCACCGGGACGTTGATCTTTTCACTTCTGAACATAGAAATGCCCTTTATTGCATCGGCAAGTGCAACCTCCTGAGGTGTGCTGACCACAATTGCCCCTGTCACGGGGACTTCCTGGACGAGAGTGAGATGTATGTCGCTGGTGCCGGGAGGGAGGTCAAAGATAAGATAATCAAGCTCGCCCCAATCTCCCTGTTCCATCAATTGTTTCAGGAATCCTGAGGCCATAGGGCCTCTCCAGATCACAGCTTCGGAAGGACTGACAAAGAATCCTGTCGAGAGGATTTTGACACCGTATTTCTCGAGAGGGACTATAAGGTCTTTCCCGTCTTTCATTATTACCTCAGGCCTGTAATCCTCTGCATTAAGCATCTTTGGAATGGAAGGTCCGAATATATCCGCATCCAGAAGTCCGACGCTGAACCCCTTCATCCCTATAGCTATGGCCAGGTTAACTGCGATTGTTGATTTTCCGACTCCTCCTTTTCCTGAGGAAACGGCAATTATATTCTTTATTTCCGACAGCAGTTCTTTTTCTTTTTTATGTTGCCTGGGAACCTGAACCCTTGGAATAACCCTGATATCCCTTACTGTCACATCCTGACCAAGGTTTTCCTTGAGGCTGCGTACCACTGAACTTCTTACTGAATTTATAAAAGGATCGTTTGATTTGTCAGGGGCAAGTGTGATTGAAATTCCTTCAGAATCACTGATTATCTCTGATACCAACCCCAGTGTTACAATATCTTTTCCCTTTTCAGGATGGATGACTTGTGACAGTGCCTCCAATATCTTTTCTTTACTATACATGAGGATTTGTTTCCTGATCATGCCGGACAGTGTTCCTGCAGTAAAGCAGTTCCGGCGTTTTTCAAATTAAAAGCGACTCTTTATTTTTAATTAAATTAAATATAAACAAGCTGCAATTTTAGCTATTTTTTAGCTTATACCAAAATTTGTTTCAATTCCTTTGAAGGATCCCAGAATTTTTCAGCAAAATTAACAATTCTGTCTTCTTCAACCACGAGTCCTTCATTTTCAAGAAGTTGCTGCATTGTTGAGGAATTGCCGAAGTGATGTTTTCCTGTAAGAAGGCCGTTGCAGTTTACCACCCTGTGGGCCGGTATGTATTCGGGCCTGCCGTGTGAGGCGTTTAGTGCCCAGCCAACCATACGTGCCGAGCGACCCGATCCAAGATACCTGGCGATGGCTCCGTATGAAGTTATCCTCCCATATGGGATCTGCAATGTTATGTCGCGGACCCTGCTGAAGAAGTCATTCGCTGATTTCAGTTTCCCACCCGTGGCTGATATTTTTGTTTTTTTCAAGTCTGAATGAGAGATAGTTTATCTTTAATCCCCTTTCCTTAAACTTAAGCTCGTAATGAGTTTTTATTGAATGGATTCCGGGAGAAATACGATTTAGGTAATCAGTGTCCTCAGGATCCGGGCAGAGGTTGCATGGAACCGGGATGTTATCCCGTCGCATTGAATCCATGTCATTTGAAGCGCAAAGGATCTCGAGCGAATTGTCAGTGACCAGTTTCAGGGTATAGTTGTAGAGTTCAGTGTTATCGGTCTTGAGATGAATTATCCCCTTGTCTTTCAGCAGTATGCGGTATTTATTAAGGAAAAACGGGCATGTAAGTCTTTTGTTTGAATTTTTTTTCCCGGGATGAGGGTCAGGGAAGACTATCCATATCTCATCAATCTCATCGGGGCCGAAAAAAGAACTTATGAATTCAATTCTTGTCCTCAGGAATGCCGTATTGTTCATTCCTTTTTCGGAAGCCGTTTTGGCACCCCGCCAGATCCTTGATCCTTTTATGTCGACACCGATAAAATTTGCACCGGGGAAGATCTGTGACAGGCCTGTCGTATATTCACCCTTTCCGCAGGCAAGTTCCAGAACAACAGGGTTATCGTTCCTGAAAACGTCGCGTCTCCAGTTACCTTTAAGGGGATCATCATCCCCGGGTTTTAATGACGGACCGGGCTGGATTACATTACGGAAGGTTTCAAGCTCCGCCCAGCGCTGAAGTTTATTTTTTCCCACCGCCGGAATTCTTTTTTGGGTTCTTTTCGACCCTCAGTCCGAAATCGTATACTCCCCTGAGGTCTTCCATTCTCATTCCATGCTGTATCATTACCTGCCATTCACCTGATGAGGGGAAGTATATATTTGACTTGTAAGGCAGCTTCAGCTCGTGAATATCTCCGGTTCCTTTCCCGTACCAGTTCCCTTTTTCATCAGCCAGTTCATACTGAAGGGTATCAGTAATCATTTTGTCTCCCGGAGCAATAGTTGTAACAAAAAGGTAAATATTCCTGTACGGAAAGGAGGATCCGGTCCGGATAATAAAGTAAATATTATTGCTGCTGAGAGTATCGGTGACCTGAAAGCTGAATGAGGCTATGTTGGCCAGGCCCCAGGTGTTTCCTTTCATTGCAACAGAATCAGTAAAAACAACATTGCTGTTGCATGATGTAAGTGCCAGGACCAGAATGACGAATGAAATGAACCTATTTGTTTCTTTTATCATTATATCTTCTGTTTTTCTTCCTGTGTGAATGTTTTGAATATGTTTTTTTGGGTTCCCGCGTATCGAACCTCGTAAGACTGCCGGTTTCAAGCAGATCAGTCCGGGAAGGTTCTGTGTCAGCAGAAGGTTCGGTGACCAGCAGTTTTTCAGGCTTTTTCCCTTTCCTGTTCATTGCCTGTATTTCCCTTACTCGGTCAACAGGGACGGCCGTAAGGTTGGCAGGGATGTCTGGATCAGTGCTGTACCAGTAAATGCTCTTGTGGACTTCCATTTTCATGAAATAGGCAGTAGAATTTGTCAGTTCAAGAGGTATATCCCTTGGGGGGAAAGACCTCTGGGCATCGACATAGCAGTCGAACTCAAAGTTTAGGCAGCATTTAAGTTTGCTGCACTGCCCGGCGAGTTTCTGCGGACTAAGCGACAGTTCCTGGTATTTGGCATGTGTTGTTGTTACGGAAATGAAATTGCAAATATGTGTGGAGCAGCAAAGTTCCCGTCCGCACGATCCGATTCCGCCTATTCTCCCTGCTTCCTGTCGTGCACCTATCTGGCGCATTTCGATCCTTACCCGGAACTCTTCTGCAAGTACTTTTATCAGTTGCCTGAAATCGACCCTTTCATCGGCGATATAGTAGAATATTGCCTTGGTTTTGTCGCCCTGGTACTCTACATCGCCTATTTTCATGTTAAGTTTGAGATCCTCGGCTATCTGCCTTGAGCGGAGCATTGTAGGCGTTTCGAGTTTCCTGGCCTCTTCCCATTTGATTATGTCAACAGGTTTGGCCTTGCGGTAGACTTTTTTCATATCTTCGGCAGAGGGCAGTATCTTCAGCCTTTTCAACTGTTCACGTATGAGGTTGCCGGTCATGGAAACCCTGCCGATGTCATGTCCCGGGGAGGCTTCAACTGCCACAATATCACCTATTTCAAGCCTCAGGCCATTTACATTTCTGTAAAAACCCTTTCTTGTGTTTTTGAAACGTATCTCTACAATATCATTTTCTGTAGGTACATAAGCAATATCCTTTAGCCAGTTGAAAGAATCAAGTTTGTTTAAGCCGGGTTTGTATGTAATATCAGGCAACCGCAGTTCTTCGCCCTGCTGTGCTGATAATTCTTCATTCTCTGTCATATCCGATCTTTATACAGATTTAATCGCGCAAAAGTAATGAATAAATGTATCACTGTCAAAAATCAGCCAAACCGTCACCTGACAATAAGCCGGGTGATCCTTAGGCCCAGGTCAAGGAATATTATGCGGGCATTGCCATTCGCCTCAATATGTGAGTAAGCTTTATTTATCTCTTCGCTGAATGAATAAATATTTTCCTGGTTGATAAAAGGGTGGAATTTGGAAGAGAATTCCGATTCCTCTCCTGTAAGGTAAACCAGGCTGTTCTTTTTCTGTCCCAGGGTGAGCATGAGGTTTTCCCTCAGAAGCCTGAGCGCGAATGAAAGGAAGCTTTTCTGGGGTTCCCGTCCTATTGCCGCCATTTCCTCCGACCAGTTTATTATTGAGACAATATCTCTTTTCCACGCAAAACGCATCAGTGTTTTGAAATAGTCAAGATTCTTCAGTGAAGTATCTTCGTTTTCGCAAAGTTCCACGGCACGTATGATGTTGCCATTTACCACGCCTGCAATATCATCTGCCTTTGCTTTGTGGATCCTGTATGTGTCAACGAGGAACGATGAGATCTCCTCACATCTGAATGACGGTATCTTTACCAGCTGGCATCTTGAAAGAATTGTCGGGATCACTTTGTCGGGTTCATCGGAAACAAGGATAAAAAGTGTCTTTTCAGGTGGCTCTTCGATGAGTTTCAGCAATTTGTTGGCAGATGAAGGATGCATTTTTTCGGGAAGCCAGATTATCATGATCTTAAAATCCGACTCAAAGGCTTTCAGGCTGAGTTTCCTCAGTATTTCAGATGCCTCCGATGCGAAAATAAGGCCCTGGGCATTCCCGACCTCAATTGAATCGAGCCATTTATTCAGTGTGAAATAGGGTGATTTTCTTACAAATTCCCTCCATTGCTCCATATAATTGTCGCTTACCGGTTCTGCTGAAGCCTTGTTCCTGATCACCGGAAAAACAAAGTGAAGATCGGGGTGGATAAGCTTTTCATATTTAATGCACGATTTGCATGTGCCGCAGGAATCGCGTGAAGTCTTGTTCTCGCAACTGATATACTGAGCATATGCCAGTGCAAGAGCAAGATTGCCGCACCCTTCGGGACCGGTGAACAGTTGTGCATGGCTTACCCTTTCTGTTTTAACCGAACCGATAAGCCTTTGGATGATTTCCTTTTGTCCGGGAATATCTGAGAACTTCATTTGAGGATCACCGTAACAGCAACTTTACAATGCTGCAAGAGCTGCATCATAATCGGGTTCAGTGGCAATTTCAGGAACAAGTTGTGAATGTACCACAATGCCGGTTTCATCAACGACCAAAAGTGCCCTTGCATATAGACCTTCAAACAAGCCATCAAGAATACCGACTCCGTAAGACCGGGCAAAATTTGTATCTCTGAAACCAGAAAGCGTTAACACATTTGTAATACCTTCTGTTGTGCAAAATCGGCCATGAGCAAAGGGCAGGTCTTTTGTTATTGCAAGGACAACCGCATTTTCCTTTCCGGCTGCAAGCTGGTTAAATTTACGCACTGAGGTTGCGCAAACTGAGGTATCGAGGCTGGGTGAAATGCTTAGTACAACTTTTTTGCCTCTCAGATCAGAAAGCCTGAGCATTCCCAGGTCGGATTTTACGAGGGCAAAATCCGGCGCCATGGTTCCGGCCGGTGGAAGTTCTCCGTATGTATTGACAGGATTTCCTTTCAGCGTGATTTTAGCCATATCTTTTTCTTCAAATATAAATATTCCCAAAAAAAATGTAGGTTTGTAAAGGAAAAATTCTTCAATTAATTTAAAATATGTGATCTATGAAAATGATTCAGGATTTCAATTTCAAGGGGATAAAAACCATTGTAAGGGTTGATTTTAATGTACCGCTCGATAAAAAGACGTTTGAGGTAACAGACGATACCCGCATACGTGGAGCGTTGCCCACAATAAGGAAAATCATCGATGACGGAGGATCCGTGATTCTCATGTCACACCTCGGGCGCCCTGAAGGCAGAATGGAGAAATATTCTCTGAAGCCGGTACTTCCGGTGCTTGAAAAACATCTGGGGAAGAAAGTCCTGTTTGCCGATGACTGCCTTGGCGAATCAGCAGTTGCAATGTCTGCGGCCCTTAAGCCCGGGGAAGTCCTTCTTCTTGAAAACGTGAGGTTCTACCCTGAGGAAGAAGGGAAGCCTGTTTTGCCCGAGAATGTTACAGAAGAAGAGAAGAAAGCTGCCAAAGCAGCGATGAAGTCAAAACAGAAGGAAATGGCTAAAAAGCTTGCCAGCTATGCCGAAGTATATGTGAATGATGCTTTTGGAACGGCCCACAGGGCACATGGATCCACAGCGGTTATCGCCGATTTTTTCCCGAAAGACAAAATAATGTTCGGGTTCCTTATCAACAGCGAGCTGGCTGCCATGGACAGGGTCCTCAATAATGCCCAGCGTCCTTTCACAGCCATCATGGGCGGTGCCAAGGTCTCCGACAAGATTCTGCTTATCGAAAACCTTCTCAACAGGGTTGATAACCTTATCATAGGAGGGGGAATGACATATACGTTCATCAAAGCCAGGGGTGGAAAGATTGGCAAATCACTCTGCGAGGAGGACAAGCTTGATCTTGCGCTTCAGATACTTGAAAAGGCAAAGGAAAAAAATGTCAGATTATATCTTCCGGTCGACAGCCTTAACGGCGACAGGTTCGACAATGAAGCTTCAACGAAACTGACTGCTGTTGATGCAGTAGATGACGGATGGCTCGGTATGGATATAGGAGAAAAGACAATTGAACTGTTTTCGGATGTAATTAAAAACTCAAAAACGATCCTGTGGAACGGACCAATGGGCGTGTTTGAGATGGAGAAATTCTCGAAGGGGACAACAGCTGTTGCGAAAGCAATTGCCGAAGCAACGTCAAAGGGAGCATTCAGCCTTATAGGCGGCGGAGATTCAGTTGCTGCAATAAACAAGAACAAGCTTGCCGACAAGGTTAGCTATGTTTCAACCGGCGGCGGCGCCATGCTTGAATATATGGAAGGCAAAAAGCTCCCGGGAATTGTGGCAATCAGGGGAGAATAGACGAATCCGGGATATGTCTGGTAAGGAGCTGTATTAAAGTTGAATTTTAAACGCCTGATTCACCGGGTTTGAGGGAAACACGCAAAACACCCCCTCTCCCGATTTTTATCCTTCGCGGTTAATAACAGCTTTTAATACAGCTGCTTTTTTCATTCAAATAGCCTATCTTTGTTCAATGGGAAAGAAGATTATCATAATACCATTGCTGGCCGTTCTTCTTGGCACTTCATGTAAAAAGGACGATACTCCCCCGACATCGGGAGTCGTGACAATCGATAACACAAGAACTCTTGGCCAGACATACTACGTTTACGGGTTCCTTTTCAGCGGTGCAAAAAAGGTGTCGACGCTTGATACCCCAAAGCCTGATATCACGGTCGACAGCGATGGCACCAACCTCCTGTTCATGACCGATAACCTGAAAGACAGCTTCTACAATGCCGGAGAATATCCCGATGCTGTGTCGGCAAAGACAGCTTTTGACAATCTGAAATCAGCCACTGTTCCGGCAGCTTCCTGGGAAGGGCTCGCTTCACCACTGAAAGTGAACCAGATCTGGATTTACAGGACCGGTCAGGACACCTATGCGAAGATTAGAATAATTTCGTTGATCGGTGAAATACGAAACGGAATTGATTATGCTGAATGTACATTCGAATGGGAATATCAGCCTGACGGAACTTTAACATTTCCCGGGAAATGACAGAGGATCTGGCCGGTCAGATTTTTACCATAAATGACGATGAATCCTTCTCCTGCCTTGCACTGGAGATTTTCAGATTCCAGGCTGAAAAAAACCCTGTGTACAGGAGCTTTGTGGAAAGCCTTGGCATCAATCCAGCGGTTGTTAATACATTAACAGACATTCCCTTTTTACCGTCGGAGATTTTCAGAACCAGAAAAGTGATCCTGGACGGTCTGGAGGAAAAGCTTGTCTTTGAAAGCAGCATGACTGCCGGATCTTCACCGTGCCGTCATTATGTTCATGATCCCGCACTTTATGAAACAAGTTTTTTAAAGTCTTTTAAAATATTCTATGGTGATCCTTCCGATTATTTAATTGCAGCTATTCTGCCATCCTATACCGAGAGGCAGAACTCATCCCTTGTCTATATGATGAACGGGCTGATCAGGCTGAGCGGAGACAAAAGCAGCGGATTTTATAAAGAAGACAGGGGAAAGCTTATTTACAATATTAACAAAGCCAGGCTGACGGGCAGGAAAACATTTCTGATCGGGGTCAGCTTTGCACTGCTTGACCTTGCCAATGACCTTTCCCCCGACCTTGCCGGGACTATTGTGATGGAAACCGGCGGCATGAAAGGCAGAAGAAAGGAAATAACGAGGGATGAGCTTCACGGGATCCTTAAGGAGAAATTCAATGTAGGGGCAATACATTCCGAATACGGCATGACAGAACTGCTGAGTCAGGCATATTCAGCGGCTAACGGTGTATTTTACTGTCCGCCATGGATGAAAATCTTAATTCGTGATACCCATGATCCGCTAAATGTGACAGTAAAGGGACGACAAGCCGGGGGGATAAATATCATTGACCTTGCAAACATTTTTTCATGCTCCTTTATTGCGACAGGCGATTATGGAAGGCTTACCGAAAACGGAGGATTTGAAGTATCGGGACGATTTGACAATACCGACATACGCGGCTGTAACCTTATGGCTGACTGAGATTTAGCATCGGTCTGTTTTCATCTTCTCTACAGGTAGACAATTCTTTTATTTCTGGCACTGGCATAAATTGCCAGTACAAGTTCAACGGCCTTTTTAGCTTCGATGGCGTCAACAGGCGGGGGCAGGCCCTTGTCGATCGACTGTATTATATCAAGGAGCTGCCGCAAGTGTCCGATATCGCTAATGGCTTTTGGGTCGGATACTCCGCCTCCCGACTGGTTGTTGCCCGAGTATTTTTCCCTTATTATCCTGTCGGAATCCCTTTCTTCATCAAAATTCCAGGCGATAAGCTTTTCCTCTTCGATAATGGCTGATCCTCTTGTGCCCAGAATTTCGATACGGCGGAAGAACCCGGGATGCACCGCCGTTGATGCTTCTATAACGCCCATGGCCCCATTTGCAAATTTAACGGTGGCCGTGGCAACGTCCTCCACCTCCAGGTTCTCGTGGCCCACGAGCCCTGTGAAGGCACAGACCGAATCGACCTTTCCCATGAACCATCGGAGGAGGTCTATTGAATGTATCCCCTGATTCATCACTGCACCACCCCCGCTTGTATTAAGCAGTGATCTCCATCGTACATCGCTGTAGTATTCGGCGCTTCTGTACCATTTTATATACGCGTCACCCATCACGAGCTTACCGAACCTGCCTTCATCAATAGCTTTTTTCAGTTCAATGTTCACCCTGCTGAACCGCATGGGAAATATCCCGGATACCATCACTTTGCGTTCGATGGCAGCATTTATTATCCTGTCGCATCTTTCAAGAGTTATTTCAAGAGGCTTTTCTATGACGCAGCCTTTTCCGGCATTTATGGCCGTAAGTGCCGGTTCAAGATGCTTTCCTGAGGGGGTGCAGATATTTACTATTTCAATTCTGTCGTCATTGCATAGCTGCTCGGCCGATTCATAAGCCCTGCACCTGAATTTTGTGCTGAAAGCCATGGTTTTATCCGGATCATGGTCATACACACCGACAAGCTCGGCATCCATGATAGTGTCAATAGCCCTTGCGTGGACCTCGGCTATTGCCCCTGTACCGATTATTCCAAAGCCATGTTTCATCTCCTATCTCAGAGTAGGATAAAAGGCGTTCTCTATGTGATCTATATCAAATGTGCCTTCCCTTTCTATTACGGTTATAATATCAAACCTGCTTTCCTTGTTAATATTGTACATCCTGATATACCAGTCGGCTGCAAAAATCACAGATCTCTGTTTCTCTCTTGTCACAGCATCCCGGGGATGAACCTGAAAATCAGAACTTCGTGTCTTAACTTCCACAAAAACAATAAAATCCTCATTCTCTGCCACTATGTCGAGCTCTTTCTTCCCTGATTTCCAGTTGCGGTTACGGATGGTATAACCCTTCTTTTTCAGGTATTCAGCGGCGTAATTTTCCCCTTTTTCCCCAAGGGACTGCGATTCACTCATGTCTGGATTAGTTTAGGGAGAAAACGGATTTATATCTCGATTAGTTTATTTTTTATCGCGAAAAGAATAAGACTTGCCGTATTTTTTGAATTTGTTTTTCCCAGAAGATTGGCCCTGTGCTTGTCGACAGTTCTTTTGCTTATAAAAAGCGTGTCGGCGATTTCCTGGTTTGACAGTCCCTCACAAATCTTCATAAGAATTTCCTTTTCCCTCTTTGAAAGGCTGGCTGACTTGCTTTCACTTTCCCTGTGCTTGATTTTCTGGATTACATGATACAGCAGTTCCTGGGAAAAATAGCTGCCACCCTTTAAGACTGTCAGAATGGCCTCTCTTACTTCTGAAATATCGGAATCTTTAAGTATGAATCCTTTTGCTCCGGCATCCACCATTTTGTAATAATATTCCTCCTCACCATACATTGATAGCGCGATGATATTGATCCCCGGGCACAGCCTGAGCCCTTTTCTGGTGGCTTCTATGCCATCCATCTCTGGCATATTGATATCCATAAGGGCAACATCCGCCTTGGTGTCTCTCAGAACCCTTATGAATTCCTCACCGTTTGATGCCTCTCCAGTCACTTCGAAATCAGGGAAAGCGTTCAGAAGGATTTTCAGACCATTTCGAAAAAGCTGATGATCATCTGCGATTATTATACTGATCTTTTCCATGGGTATGTCATTCAATAATCTTTATAAGAGCACTGGTTCCTTTTCCGGGGGTGCTTTCGAGAATGAAAACACCGTCGACAGACCTGACGCGTGTATCGATATTGGAAAGCCCCATTCCCTTTGTATCCTCTTTTCCCAGTGCAGAAGTGTCGAATCCACGGCCATTGTCATAAAACTGCAAGGTAATGAATTTTTCATGTTTATTTAAATCAATCTCAATCCTTGAAGCTCCGGAGTGTCTTATTGAATTATTAATCAGTTCGCAGGCGGCCCTGTAAACCACAACCTCCTTTTCTGTCTCGAGCCGCAGGTTTTCCATATTTGATTTGAAGTCTATCTCAATGGCTTTTGTCTTATTGACCTTTGCCACAAATGCCGAAAGAGCGCTTGACAGACCGAAGTTCGAAAGTATGTGGGGGCTGAGGTTGTTTGAAATATCCTTTAGCGTATTTATCGCCTCGTTGACAAGATGATTTGTATTGTTAAGGATCTCTGTACCGGTTTGATCAGTGATTCTTTTGTCGAGTGCCGAAAGAGACATTTTGACAGTGGACAAAAGCGGCCCCAGCCCGTCGTGCAGGTCCTTTGCAAATCTCTTCCTTTCTTTTTCCTCTGTGGTAATAATGGCATTTATAACCCTCTTTTCCGATCTGGCCCTGTCAATATCGGCCTTTTTGAGGTAATAAAAAAGTTCACGGATAAGTACTACGCCTACAATAATCATAAATGATATTAATACGCCAAGCCATTCATCTATCATTTGCCACATGTAAGAGGGGGTGCCCCTGAAATATTCAAAAAGCTGAATGAACTTCCTTACAGCCATTAAAGCGAAGGATAATGAAAGAAGAATCCACGACAGCCTGTATTTGGTCAGCTTCATGAAACGGAGGGCAATTGATGCGGCTGTTATCTGCAGCACTATCGAAATCATAAGGGCAATTAGTCTTACCATGATCTGAATATCTTTACATCACAAAAATAGGAGTAATTTGAATAGCAGGTAAGTGCCTGACAAACCAGGTCCGGATCGTTAGAGAATATGTTTGACGGCATGTATTTGATGCTTTGAGCCTTTTTTATACCTTTGTCGGATTCAGCCTGTTCCGATGAAATACTTATATAATATTGGCATATTGGTATATACGTTCGCCGCGTGTATTCTGAGTCCTTTCAGCAGGAAGGCCAGACTGTGGACTTCGGGAAGAAAGGGCTGGGAAAAGAGACTGGCTGAAAATGTTGACCCCGGGAACACAAACCTGTGGATACATTGTGCATCTCTTGGTGAATTTGAGCAGGGAAGGCCATTGATCGAAACAATTAAAAAATCAAGGCCTGGCATAAAGATAATTCTGACATTCTTTTCCCCGTCAGGGTATGAAATCAGGAAAAACTACAGTTTTGCTGATTATGTCTGCTACCTTCCGGCCGACACCCCCGGCAATGCTGCCAGGTTTATTTCATCAGTTAATCCTTCGGCAGTCATATTTGTCAAATATGAATTCTGGAACAATTATATTTCTGTCCTGGATAAGCTGAATATACCTTTACATCTTGTTTCAGGCATTTTCAGGCCGGGTCAGCATTTCTTCAGGTGGTACGGGAGTTTTTTCAGGAGAATGCTTTTGCGTTTCTCACATATTTTTGTTCAGGACAGCAGGTCGGCTGAACTTTTAAGGAATGCAGGAATTGAAAAGGTGACCGTTGCCGGCGATACAAGGTTCGACCGTGTTGTGGAGATTGCTGCTTCGGCGAAGGAGATCCCGGAGATAGAAAAATTCAGGGGGAATGAAAAACTTGTTATGGTTGGCAGCAGCTGGTGGCAGGATGAAGAGATCATTGCAAGGTACATAAGGGAAAATTCAGGGAATCTTAAATGGGTTTTTGCTCCTCACGAAATTGACATTCCGAATATCGAGCGGCTCGAAAGGCTTCTTGGATACGGTGTTGTAAGGTTTTCAAATTATGACTGGAGCAGCAACAGCGCCCGGATAATGATAATAGATAATATAGGTATGCTCTCATCTGCATACAGGTATGCTCATATTGCAGTGGTAGGCGGTGGGTTCGGGAAAGGGATACATAATATCCTGGAGGCAGCCTGCTGGGGAATCCCGGTGGTTTTCGGCCCGAACCATAAGAAATTCAGGGAGGCTGTGGAGATGATTGCTGAAGGCGGAGCATTTGCTTACAACAATTATGAAGATTTCAGGCGGATAATCGATGCCTGTCTAAATGATGAAAACTATTATCGCTTATCTGCCGGAATCGCGCTTGATTATGTCAGAAAAAATACCGGAGCAACAAACGTTATCGTGTCAGAACTTAACATAAAAGATATGAACAGGCCCTTTTCATAAGTTGTTAACAACTAATCAAAGTGCATTTGGAGGCCTTCTTTTAAAGAGGAGTAAATTTCCAATCCGGAATTTAAAATGCGAAAGAATAATAAATTCCGGAATATCAGTAATTAATGATTGTTGAAAAAAGAAGTTTTTAAACCTTAATCCTAAATTTATGATAAAACAAATTACCAGATTTTTTATGGTTTTGTTGTTTCTGCCGGTTTCTTATTCAGTATTGGGGCAGGGATCAACAACATCATCTATGAGCGGCCGCATTACCGACAGCAAGGGGGAAGTCCTGGCCGGTGCGACAATAGTTGCCACTCACGAGCCTTCCGGCACGAGGTACGGAGCCACCGCCAACAACCAGGGCTTATATTCTATCCAGGGGATGCGTCCGGGCGGCCCTTACAAAGTCAATATAAGCTTCATTGGCTACAAGAGTATGGACTATACCGACATTACCCTTTACCTTGGAGAGACTTTTAACCTTAACACCTCACTTTCGGAGTTTACTGCCGAGGTGGCTGAAGTAACCGTTGTCGGGGCAAGACCTTCGAAATTTAATACGACCAAAACAGGCGCTACAACCAACATATCAGGCGATGAAATGTTAAAGCTGCCGACTATAAACCGGAGCATAGGCGATATAGCAAGGGTTTCTCCCTACACAAACGGCAACATGAGTTTTGCAGGTGGCGACGGTCGTTCGACGAATTTCACTGTTGATGGTGCCAACTTCAACAATAACTTTGGCCTTAACAGCAACCTGCCCGGTGGCGGCAACCCGATTTCGCTCGATGCCATCGAGGAAGTGCAGGTTGTCATTGCTCCCTTCGATGTTCGTCAGACTAACTTTATCGGCGGTGGCGTAAATGCCATTACCAAATCGGGAACCAATACCCTGAAGGGGACAGCCTACACGTACCTGACCAACCAAAACATGCGCGGCAACAAGATAGGTGATCACGATTTCGGTGACAGGGCCAAGGAATCAAATTCGATCTATGGTTTTACACTGGGGGGCCCGATATTGAAAAACAAACTGTTTTTCTTTGGGAACCTTGAATATGAAAAGACTCCTCAGCAGGTTATCCGCTGGCGTGCTTCAACCGACGGAGTATCGGATCAGCAGACTATTTCGCGTGTAACAGAAAGCGATTTGCAGACAGTGTCGGATTATCTTAAAAATAAATATGGGTACGAAACTGGTTCGTTCAAAAGCTTCCCGGCCGACGAGTCAAACCTTAAATACCTTGCGCGTCTCGACTGGAACATTAACGATGCCAACAAATTAAGCGTCCGTTTTAACCATACGAAAAATACTGCATGGAACCCGCCAAACGGCAACTCGACCGACGGAAGTTACCGCGACCGCAACAAGGACCGGGTTGGTCAGTTTTCAATGTCGTATGCAAATTCGATGTATTCAATGGATAACATTGTCAACTCAGGAACGGTGGAACTGAACAGCAGACTCTCACAAAGAATGTCGAACCAGCTGCTGGTCACTTACTCAGATATTGAGGACGTCCGCGGATCAACTTCAAAGCCTTTCCCTTTCATTGATATAATGAGCGGCGACATTGCAACAGGTGCAGCAGCCCTCGATCCGTACATCTCCGCAGGATATGAACTGTTTACATGGAACAACGGTGTAAAGAATAAGATAATTACAGCAACCGACAACTTCACATATTATGTCGATGCCCACAAACTTACGGCAGGTGTAAGCTATGAATATCAGATGGCTGACAACAACTATATGCGTAACGGGACCGGTTATTACCGTTATGCGAGCCTGACTGATTTTCTCAACGGTGCTGCTCCTGTCGATTTTGCACTTACATACGGGACCAACGGCGAGCTCGTACCTTCAAATGCCGTTAAATTCAACCAGATAGGCGCATACATCCAGGATGAATGGATCCCTGTTCAGAATTTCAGGCTTACCATCGGTCTGCGTGCCGATAATCTCTCGTTCATTGATGATATTATTACCAACAATGCAGTTCTGAATCTCGATTTTGGCAACCGTCATATCGATACCGGCGAATGGCCAAAGGCAAAAGTCAACCTGTCGCCCCGTGTTGGATTTACATGGGATGTTAAAAGCGACAAATCGCTTGTAATACGCGGTGGAACCGGTATATTCACCGGACGGCTTCCTTTGGTATTCTTTACCAACATGCCTTCAAACGCCGGGATGAACCAGATCCTCATGAAAATTCAGACACGTTTCAATGCCGACGGCACCGTACGTTCACGTGATCCCAGACTTGACCTGCTTGCAGGTGATATTATTACAGATGTAAACGAGATGATTGAAAGACTTGATTTCCAGACTATTGTTACACCGGCTGACGGCAGCGTGCCAAGCTCTATAGCAGGCGTGGATCCTGATTTCAGAATGCCACAGGTATGGAAGTCTTCAGCAGCAATCGATTATAAAATACCTGTTAATTTCCCGTTTTCTGCAACATTTGAGGGAATTTTCACGAAGAACATAAATGCAGTGATGCTTGACAACTATGCCGTGAAGAACCCCGGCTTATCATGGTCGACATTTGCCGGGCCTGACAACCGCTATATCTTCCCGGCCAATTACCTGTATAACAGTACAGTTAAAGATGCCTGCGTCCTTATAAACACTAACAAAGGTTATGGCTATACGCTGAACCTTACATTAAATGCCGAACCTGTTAATAACCTTAATGTAATGGCAGCTTATACGAAAACTGAAATGAAGGAAGTGTCAGGTATGCCGGGAAGTAACGCGAATTCAGCATGGGTGGGCCTTGTAACGGTTAATGGTCCTAACAACGCTACCGTTCAGCGTTCACAGTATGTAATTCCGGATAAGTTAATTGCATCTGTTTCTTATCGTATCCCGTATCTCAGCGACCACATGTCATCAACATTCAGCCTCTTCTATTCAGGATACACTCCTTACGGAAATTCATTCATTTATACAAATGATATGAACGGCGACGGCGTTACAAACGACCTCATCTATATTCCAAAGCAAAGAGGCGAAGTGAAATTCGCCACAGCAGCCGATGAAAATGCATTCTTCGCTTTTATGGAGCAGGACAAATACCTGAGCAAGCACAAGGGAGAATATGCAGAAGCTTATGCCGCACGTTCACCATGGGTCAACAGATTTGATTTCCGCTTTGTTCAGGATTTCTCAGTCAAAGCCGGGAAAACAAGGAACACCCTGCAACTGAGCTTCGATGTTCTGAACGCGGGCAACCTGCTGAATTCAAAGTGGGGAGTATACAAGAACATGGCAGCAAGCAACTATGGAGCCATTCTTAAGTATGAGGGCCGCGACGAAGTTAACGTGCCCACATTCTCAATGGCCAAGGTCAACAATGAATACCCTGTCAAAACATATGATACTTATCTGAACATCAATCAATGCTGGATGCTTCAGGTAGGTCTGCGCTATATCTTTAATTAGGCTGGTTCACCACTGAATACTATTACATGGCCGTCTCAGCACACTTTATGGGACGGCCTCTTTTTTCCCCTTTCTGGTTTGATCGGGCTGCCTGTCACTCTTTACTCCGATTGTCATCATATTATTAAACACTTTTTAGGGCCGGCTTGCAAAAGCCCCATTGAATAACAACCCGGTAATTGTTTATTTCACTGCCATATAGATTTTATTCAATATCTGCATATCGTGTAAGATACAGATAAACAGCAATATAGCGGTTGGTTAATAACTCAACGGGCAAATGTTAATAAAGTTGAAAATATTGTCTTGCATCGGGCTTCATGCTTGTCTATTTTAGCAATTACCCGCTTCGAAAATTGCCGGTCGTTCAATCATAACAATATCAATAGTTAACAGATTTAAAGTAATAAAATGGGAGAGTTATTTGTCCAGGAGTCAGTCGTCAACTCAGATGTAGTAAATGAAGGACCATTATCTGAAAGCAAGAAAAAGATGAATGTGAAGGAAGTTGACAAACCAGTGGGAAAGACAACGGAAAAGATTACCTATTCTCACGATGAAGCTGTTGAAGCCAGTATCAGGTATTTCAACGGAGATGAGCTGGCAGCACGTGTATGGGCAAACAAGTATGCTCTTAAAGATTCTTTCGGGAATCTTTATGAAAAAACACCGGATGACATGCATCGCAGACTAGCAAGGGAGATCCGGAGGGTTGAGCTGAAATATAAAAATCCTCTTCCCGAAGAACTTATTTATAATATCCTAAAGGACTTTAAATACATTGTTCCACAGGGAGGGCCCATGACCGGCATCGGAAATGACTTCCAGATCGCCTCCCTTTCAAACTGCTTTGTTATAGGCAATGAAGGTGATTCGGATTCCTACGGAGGAATAATGAAGATCGACCAGGAGCAGGTTCAGCTGATGAAAAGAAGGGGTGGCGTCGGCCACGACCTCTCTCACATCAGGCCGAAGGGTACTCCTGTTCTGAACAGTGCCCTTACTTCAACCGGCGTCGTTCCGTTTATGGAAAGATATTCAAATTCGACCCGTGAGGTGGCACAGGACGGAAGGCGCGGAGCACTCATGCTTTCAATTTCAATCAAGCATCCCGACAGCGAAAAATTCATAGATGCAAAGCTTGAAAGCGGCAAGGTGACCGGGGCAAACGTGTCGGTTAAACTGACCGATGAGTTTATGAAGGCTGTCGAGTCAAAAAGCCAATTCAGACAGCAATACCCGATAAATTCAAAGAATCCGAAATTTTCCAAGGATGTTGATGCGGTGCAGCTCTGGAACAAGATAATACATAATGCATGGAAATCGGCCGAACCCGGCGTTCTGTTCTGGGATACAATAATCCGCGAGAGCGTTCCTGACTGCTATGCCGACCTGGGTTATGCAACAGTATCTACAAATCCTTGCGGTGAAATACCGCTCTGCCCGTATGACAGCTGCCGGCTTCTTGCGATCAACCTTTACAGCTATGTGGAAAATCCTTTCACAGCCAATGCTAGCTTTAATTTCGACCTGTACAAGGAACACGTCGGCCTGGCTCAGAGGATGATGGATGATATAATCGATCTTGAGCTCGAGAAAATAGATGCCATACTTGCAAAGATAGATGCAGATCCCGAATCGGATGAACTGAAAATGGTTGAAAGAAATCTCTGGAAAAACATAAGGAAAAAGTCTGAAGAAGGAAGAAGAACAGGCATTGGAATAACCGCCGAGGGCGACATGCTTGCAGCTCTGGGATTGAGATACGGAAGCGACGAGGCAACGAATTTCTCGGTTGAGGTTCATAAAACACTTGCGCTGGAAGCCTATAAATCTTCGACATATCTTGCAAAGGAAAGAGGCGCTTTTTCTATCTACGATGCGGAAAGGGAAAAGAACAATCCGTTCATAATGAGGATGAAAGAAGCCGATCCGGTGATGTACAACAATATGGTGAAATTCGGCCGCCGCAATATTGCTCTTCTTACAATCGCGCCGACAGGTACCACAAGCTTAATGACACAGACAACCTCGGGAATTGAACCTGTTTTCTCTGTTTTCTACAAACGCAGGAGGAAAGTCAATCCGAACGACAAGGATGTAAGGGTTACATTCAAGGATGAGGTAGGGGATTCTTGGGAGGAGTTCAATGTTTTCCATCACAAGTTTGTCGACTGGCTCAGGCTCAACGGTTATGATCCTGATGCCGTCACGAGGATGAGCGATGAAGAGATAAATGCAATAATCTCCAAATCACCGTATTACAAGGCAACTGCCAATGATGTCGACTGGGTTGCAAAGGTGCGTATGCAGGGGGCTATCCAGAAATGGGTCGATCATTCGATAAGCGTAACAATAAATCTTCCGGCTGATGTCAGGGAGGAGCTTGTGAGCGAACTTTATCTTACCGCATGGAAATCGGGATGCAAGGGAGCCACTGTTTACCGCGACGGATCAAGGAACGGGGTGCTTATTGCATCGGGGAAGAACGAGATAAGGGCTGAAAGACTAAAACGTCCCAAGGTCCTCGACTGTGATGTGATACGCTTCAATTTCAACGAGGAAAAATGGGTTGCCTTTGTCGGGCTTAAGGACGGAAGGCCTTATGAGATATTTACAGGTCTGGCTGATGAGGAGATCTTCCCTATTCCTAAAACAATAATCAAGGGCAAGATAATTAAGGTTAAGCTCGATGACGGCAGAACCCGTTATGACTTCCAGTATACTGATAAGTACGGCTATAAAAAGACAATTGAAGGTCTTTCCCACATGTTCAAGCCCGAGTTCTGGAATTATGCCAAGCTGATTTCAGGAGTGCTTCGCCATGAGATGCCGATCGCCGATGTTGTAAACCTTGTCCAGTCGCTGAAACTCGACAGCGAATCAATAAATAACTGGAAGAACGGCGTTGAAAGAGCTCTCAAAAAGTATATACCAAACGGGACAAAAGCCAAAGGGAAATGCGGCGAATGCGGGTCCGACAACCTGGTCTATGAGGAAGGATGCCTCATATGCAAAGATTGCGGATCGTCGAAATGCGGATGACGGCAGATCCTATTTTATCACGTTCAGTTCGCGGCCGATTTTTTCAAATGCCTTTATTGCCCTGTCAAGGTGTCCGATCTCATGAGCGGCAGAAAGCTGTACCCTTATACGCGCCTGTCCTTTGGGAACAACAGGATAATAAAAGCCTGTGACGTATATTCCTTCATCAAGGAGCCTGGCAGCAAAATCCTGGGATAATTTGGCATCATAAAGCATGACCGCGCATATTGCCGACCTGGTTGGCTTAATGTCAAATCCGAGGCCTGCCATCTTTTCGATGAAATATTCCGAGTTGCGGTGAAGCTTATCCTGCAGGTCATTTGTTTCGGTCATCATGTCGACCATTTTAATGCCGGCAGCCGCTACAAGAGGGGGTATGGAATTTGAGAAAAGGTATGGCCTGGATCTCTGCCTGAGAAGTTCGACTATTTCCTTTTTCCCGGTTGTAAATCCTCCTATGGCGCCGCCGAATGCCTTACCGAGCGTTCCTGTGATTATTTCGATCTTGCCTTTTAGATCGTAAAGTTCCGTCACTCCGCGGCCTGTTTTACCTACAACTCCTGCAGAGTGCGATTCATCGACCATTATCATCGCGTTGTATTTTTCAGCAAGGGCGGCTATTTTGTCGAGAGGCGCCACATTACCGTCCATTGAAAACACACCGTCGGTAACAATAAGCCTGAACCTTTGCTTTTCCGCAAGCTGAAGCTGTCTTTCCAGATCTTCCATGTCGGTATTGTTGTACCTGTATCTTTGTGCCTTGCACAGCCTCACACCATCGATGATGGAAGCATGGTTCAGAGCATCAGAGATGATGGCATCCTCCTCCGTGAGAAGAGGTTCAAAAACTCCGCCGTTTGCATCAAAGCATGCTGCATACAGAATTGTATCCTCGGTCCCGAAAAAGTCCGCAATCTTTCTTTCAAGTTCTTTATGGAGATCCGTAGTTCCGCATATAAACCTTACTGACGACATACCGTAACCGTGGTCATCAAGGGCCTTTTTTGCAGCTTCAATAAGCTTACTGTTATTTGAAAGGCCAAGATAGTTGTTGGCGCAGAAATTCAATACCTTTTGTCCAGTGTTTAGCTCGATCTCCGCTCCCTGAGGCGAGACTATGATTCTTTCATTCTTATAGAGTCCGGCTTCCCTGATTTCTGACAGGGTCTGAGCAATGTGTTTCTGATAATCTGTATACATAATTAAAATGTTTTATATCACTTTGTACCCTTTAGTGATCACCTTCGTGATCTTATGAGGTTCAGTGGTTTTAATTCAACCACAAAGGTGAACTGAGGTAAACGCAAAGGGGCACAAAGGGAATGTAATTGGTTTTAATCCCAGTTGAGTATCACCTTTCCGCAGTTACCGCTTTCCATGGCATCGAAACCCTTCTGAAAGTCATCGATACTGAAACGGTGTGTTATTACAGGGTTTAGGTCGATGCCACCTATTATCATTTGTTCCATTTTATACCATGTTTCCCACATCTCCCTTCCATAAATCCCTTTTAGAGTTATTGCCTTGAAAATAATATCGCTCCAGGGTACCTCAAAATCAGATGGCAGGATGCCGAGAAGCGAAATACTTGAACCGTTGTACATGTTGCTTATCATTTCAATAAAAGCTTTCGGGGAGCCCGACATTTCAAGCCCTATATCGAAGCCCCGCATGCCGAGTTTCTTCACTGCATCGGAAATCTTTTCACCTTTTGAAGGGTTGACAACCAGGGTGGCTCCCATAAGCTTTGCTATCTCCAGACGGTAATCGCTCAGATCGCTTGCAACAACAAAACGCGCACCGGCATATTTTGCTATTGCCACTGCCATGCTTCCAATAAGTCCGGCACCTGTTACCAGGACATCTTCTCCCAGGAGAGGGAATGACAATGCAGTATGTGTAGCGTTGCCGAAAGGATCCATTATGGCGGCCCATTCATCAGGAATCCTGTGATCGAGAGGAACCACGTTTGTGGCAGGGATTTTAACATATTCGGCAAATGCCCCGTCGATATTGACGCCAATACCAACAGTGTTTTCGCAAACATGTTCTTTCCCTCTTCGGCAGTTCCGGCAATGGCCGCATGCCAGATGTCCTTCTCCTGTTACCCTGTCGCCTGGTTTGAAGATTTTCACACCGGCTCCTGTTTTTTCAATATAACCCATGTATTCATGTCCGATAATCAGGGGTGTTTTTATTGTTTTTTGTGCCCATGGATCCCATTCGTAAATATGAAGATCCGTACCACAGATTGCTGATTTCTTTACCCTGATTATCACATCATTCAGACCTGGTTCGGGAACCGGTACCTCCTGCATCCAGATGCCCTTTCCGGGCCTGGCTTTCACGAGAGCTTTCATTGTCTTCATGTCTCAGTAATTAAACTGACTAAAAATAATACAATTCCATCTTATAAAAGCTGATTTTTGAAAGAGTGTTGTTTGAGCTCTTTAGCTATCTTTGTCTGAGGTTAAACCAATTTAGAAATAATGACCCAGGTACGAGTAAGATTTGCCCCCAGTCCGACCGGTCCCCTGCACATTGGAGGGGTAAGGACAGCCTTGTATAATTACCTTTTTGCAAAGAAGAACCATGGAGTATTCATTCTCAGGATTGAAGATACAGATCTTACGAGGTTTGTTGAGGGCGCCGAGGAATATATTATGGAATCACTGAAATGGTGCGGCATTGTTGTGGATGAAGGGATAAATGAAGGCGGAAGCTACGGCCCATACAGGCAAAGTGACCGCAAGGAACTCTATCGGCAATACGCTGACTTGCTCTATGACCGTGGTTATGCATACTATGCCTTTGATACTCCCGAAGAGCTGGAAGGCATGCGGGCAGATGCGGAAAAAAAGGGCGAGACATTCATATATAATTCAGCATCAAGAAGAAAGTTAAAAAACTCATTGACTTTAAGTGATGTGGAATGGAATGCCAGGCTCGACAGGGGAGATCCCTATGTTATCCGTTTCAAGATGCCTGAGAACGAGGAAATCCATTTTGATGATCTGATAAGAGGGCACATCGTTGTAAACACCTGCACCCTCGATGATAAGGTCCTTTTTAAGTCGGATGGCATGCCTACCTATCATCTTGCGCATCTTGTCGATGATCACCTTATGAAAATAAGTCATGTAATAAGGGGTGAAGAATGGCTGCCTTCTCTTCCCCTGCATGTCATGCTATACAGGGCGTTTGGCTGGGATGCCCCGTATTTTGCCCATCTCCCCCTGCTGCTTAAACCCGACGGAAAGGGAAAGCTGAGCAAACGCGACGGAGACAAACTGGGGTTTCCCGTATTCCCGCTTTACTGGCCTTATGGCGAAAAAGCAAGGGGCTACAGAGAGGACGGCTATTATCCCGAAGCTTTTATAAACATGCTGGCATTACTTGGCTGGAATCCCGGAACCGAGCAGGAGATATTTTCGATGAATGAGCTGGTGGATGCATTCTCTATTGAAAGAGTACATAAGGCGGGATCACGCTTTGATCCCGAAAAAGCAAAATGGTTCAACCACCAGTACCTCCAGAAACGGACAAACAATCAGCTGGCCATTGAGTTCAGGGAATATCTTCGCCCCAGGGGCTTTCATATTGATATTGTCCATCTTGAGAAACTGGTAGCTCTGGTGAAGGACCGTGTCAGCTTTGTAAAGGATATATGGGAACAGACTGATTTCTTTTTTAAGGCACCCGCGGAATATGACAAAGAGGCAATCAAAAAAAGGTGGCGGACAGATACGCCTGATATTCTGAAGGAGCTGGCATCCATACTTGAAGGCCTTGATGAATTCAGCCCGTCATCAACGGAAACAGCCGTCAAAGCATGGATAGCTGAGAAAGGTTACAACATGGGCACAGTGATGAATGCCTTCCGTCTTGTTATTGTTGGTGCTCTCCGCGGCCCTCATATGTTCGACATAATAAGCTGGCTGGGCAAGGAAGAGACCCTGATCCGGATTGAAAAGGGGATTTCCGCAATAGGAACCGGGCTGCAATGAACCTTCCACAACCAGAAGAATTCATTGATATCCATACTCACGGATCAACGCCCGTGAAGGGCATTTTTGCCGTTGAAAATCTTATGGCTCATGAAGAGCTTGTGCCGGAGAAAGTCACTGCTAAGATTTTCACTGTCGGCATCCATCCCTGGTACCTTAATGAATCAAACAAAATCAGACATATTGAATATGTAAAAGATATTTCATCTGAGCCGCGGCTTATTGCGCTTGGCGAGGCAGGCTTTGATAAACTGAGGGGTCCGTCGATGGAACTTCAAAGATCGGTTTTCATGGAGCAGGCGAAAATTGCCGGAGGCCTGAACAAGCCGTTGATAATCCACTGCGTGAAAGCATGGGATGAATTGCTTATTATGCACAGGCTGCTGAAACCTGCAGTGCCCTGGCTGGTACACGGTTTCAGGGGAAAGAGGGAACTTGCAAGCCAGCTTCTTTCGAGAGGAATGTATATATCTTTCTGGTTCGATTTCATTGTAAGGTCCGAATCTTCAGATCTTGTCAGGTCCATCCCCCGCGAAAGGATCTTTCTGGAAACAGATGGCTCTGACACTGACATCAGGGATATTTACAGCAAGGTGGCAAATGATCTCGGGATCGGTATCAGTGAACTGAAGAATATAATCATCAGGAATTTCAATGAACTGTTCGGAGGGCAAAAAGACTGAAGGGAAGGAAAAGGAAACTGACTGGCTGTCGAGGGCAAGACTGCTCGTTGGCGATGATGTGTTGGAACGGCTGAGATCATCTAATGTTCTTGTTGTGGGTCTCGGAGGGGTAGGAGCCTATGCTGCTGAAATGATCTGCAGGGCAGGAGTCGGTAAAATGACAATTGTTGATGGAGACAGGGTGCACACGACTAACCGTAACAGGCAGCTTATCGCACTCAGGAGCAGCGAAGGGTTACCAAAGGCAATGGTGATGGCAGATAGACTTATTAACATAAACCCTTCTCTTGATCTGACTGTGATAGATGAATACCTCAGGGATTCAAGAATGGTTGAAGTACTTGGTCAGGGATTTGATTACCTTGTCGATGCAATCGATACCCTTTCCCCCAAGGTTTTTCTTATATGGCATGCTGTAAGCAAAAAGATCCCTGTTGTCAGTTCGATGGGGTCGGGGGGCAAATTGGATCCGATGAAGATTTCTATTTGTGATATATCTGAGACCACCGGCTGTCCATTGGCAAGGATATTAAGAAAACGGCTCCATAAGCTGGGGATAAGAGAAGGGGTTACTGCTGTCTATTCAGCCGAAGTCATAGACAAAAAAAAGATCATTCCGGCAGAAGGAGAGCCTAATAAAGCCTCAATAGTCGGAACCATATCCTACATGCCTGCTGCCTTCGGGGTTGCCTGCGCCTCGGTCGTTATCCGCGATCTGGGCGGCATTTCCCGATAAACACCGTTAAGTGCCGTGATGTTTGTCAGGCATCTGTCTGCTCCCGGTCTTCCCGTTTGTCTTTTTAAAGACAAAATAGAATGGTATGCCTGTTGCCACTGTTAGAAGAGCAATTGACGATTCAGCTGGTCTCTCCATAAATGAAAGTACAAGTATCATGATCCCTGCAGCAACATAAATCAGCTGAGTGACAGGATAACCCTTAATTCTCAAGGCCTCGGGTTTCATTTTTCTGAGTTTCCATATTCCCATGATCGTCAGCACAGGGAAAATTCCCAGTGCAAATCCCATATATGTAAGCACCTGTTCAAAGGTACCTGAAAGTACAAGTATCACGGCGATAAGGCACTGGAGAAGAATGGAATTTGAAGGCACCTGGAATCTTTTGTGTATCCCTGCAACCCAGTTAAAGAAAAGACCGTCGCGCGCCATGGAGTAATAAACCCTTGGGCCAATAATAATAAATGCGCTAAGAGATGAGAACAAGGCAAAAGCAATTAGTATTGAAAAGAGTACTCCGGCTGAGTTTCCAAACAGATTCCCCATTGCCATCCCCCCGACCGAAATCACGCCTTTCATTGCTTCAGGTTCAATGCCATAAACATACAATGTGTTCAATGCAAGGTATAGAAGAAGAACGACAACAGTTCCGATGACAAGTGATCCGGGCAGATTCCGGGATGGATTCTTTATTTCGGCACCCAGATATGTTGATGCGTTCCATCCGCTGTACGCGAACATTATCCACATAAGTGAAAGCCCGATTGTCTTCCAGCCGGCAAGCCCTGAAGGCATTTCTCCGCCTAAGGAAAAATTTGAAAAGCTCCCGTTCCCGGAGGAAAACCCCGCTGTTAATAAAATAACAATCAGCAAAATCTTAAGCAATGTAAGGGCATTCTGGATGCGTGAGCCATATTTGATCCCCCTGTAATGGATTGCAGTAAAAACTAATATTACGGTTATCGCAAGAAGCTTATTAGTTGTTTCGGGCCTCATGATCCCTGCATTATCGAGCCAGGCTGAAAAACCAGGGAGTGCTCTTGTAAAGTATTCGCTGAATCCGAGAGCCGAGGCAGCGATAGGGGCTGAAAAGCCCACTATGAATGAGACCCATCCGCTGAGAAAGCCAAAAACAGGATGATATAATTTTGAAAGGAAAAGATATTCACCTCCTGCCCCCGGCATGGCAGCGCCCAGTTCTCCGTAGGAAAGAGCCCCGCAAAGCGCTATAATCCCGCCAACTGCCCAGAGCGCGAGCATGAGCCCCGGATTATTGAGACCGGTCATCAGGAGTCCGGAAGTTGTAAATATCCCGGCTCCTATCATGTTTGCGACAACTATATTGGTGGCGGGGAAAAGCCCCAGCTTTCTTTCAAGTTTTTCTTCAGCCATGATTCCGGGAATTATTTTTCGGATTTCTTGTAGCTTATAGAGACTCCTCCGCCGGCTGTATTTACTGTGGTCTCGTAATTATTAAGGCTTCTGACATATTCAAGAAAGGCCGACTGACCGCCATAACCTCCGTATCCCCTTCCGCGTTCCGATATATTATGGGCTGTAAAACAGCCTCCGACTTTTAATTTTGGATCAACATCAATGAAGTAGTTTTTGTACCAGTCCTTGTCGGCATCACTGAAAACAAAATCAAAAGGACCTTTGAGCTCCTTCACGATCTTATGAGCATCCCCGAGTCTTGCATCGATATAATCCGATAGCCCTGCCTCCCTGAAATTGTTGAGGGCTTCCTTATGACGTTGTTCATCAATTTCCAGGGTTATCAGCTTTCCGCCGGTTTTGCTCATGGCCCAGGCTATCCAGATCCCGGAATGGCCTGTCGAAGTCCCTATTTCCAGAGCCGATTTATAGTTGCCTTTTATTATCAGGTCGTAGAGAAGCTGGCCATCGACAGCAGGTACATTCATATCATACCACCGGCGCGAACGGTCATTGAGGAATTTTCTGACCTTTTCGTCCAATGCACTTCCCGGCTGAGCCGGCTGTGCACCCAGGCTGCCGCTCATAAGTCCGACTATGGCGACAACTGCCATAAACAGCAAAATCAGAATGTTCTTTTTCATGAGGAGTATTTTATTGATTACTGGCAACCATATAATTATATGACAATTAACAATTGTTTTATATTCCGCTTAAGATATCATTTTCATTTTATAATCCAATTGCAATTCTTTTTCTAACTTACCACATTTTTAAATTCAGATTTTAATCAAAAAAGGCTTTGTATGAAAAAGCGGTTCGGTGTAAACAGCACCACAATGGTAATCATCCTTCTGGCAATAATTAATGCAACAATACACCTGGTATTTTCCTATAACCTCGAATATCACCGTGATGAGCTCCTTTATTTTTCCCTTGGCCAGCATCCTGCATTTGGCTATGCCACAGTACCTCCCATGACAGGATGGGTGGCATGGCTGATGAAAAGCCTCTTCGGTTATTCAATATTTGCAGTCAGGATCTTCCCTGCCTTTTTGAGCATTCTTATGGTTGTGCTTGTATCGGAAACTGCCAGGGAACTGGGAGGCTCTGATTTTTCAAGGATACTTGCCGCAGTTGGATTTACAGTATCAATAATAGGGCTGAGAACTTACCTGATGTTCCAGCCAGTACATATCGACCTGTTTTTCTGGACACTTTTGTTTTACCTGCTTGTAAAGTACATAAATACAGAGAGGGGTAAATATCTTGTACTATTTGGGATCACGGCAGGATTAACCCTTCTCAACAAATATCTTGTCGGAGTCTTTTTCCTGTCTCTTCTCCTTGTTGTCCCGTTCACCAGGTACAGATATCTGTTCACCGACAGGAAATTCTGGCTGAGCCTTCTTGCAGCATTGATAGTTTTTTCGCCTAACCTGATATGGCAGATAGCAAACAAACTCCCGGTGCTAAACCATTTCTCGGAGCTTCAGAGAACTCAGCTTGTAAATGTCGACAGAGGCGCTTTTCTTTTTGAACAGCTCATGATGCCGGGAGCTGCCTCATTTCTTACAGTTGCCGGCCTGATCTTTCTTTACATGAATAAAAATATGAAGCCGTACAGGTTCCTTGGAAGCGTTTCAATCGGAGTGATCCTGATCCTTATGTTGCTTCAGGGGAAAAGTTATTATACGCAGGGAATCTTCCCATTCCTGATGGCCGCTGGTGCAGTGAGCTGGGAGGCGATACTTAAAAAAGCATGGTTACGGACGGCATTGGTTGTCCTTATTGTGGCAATGACATGGCCTGTCATTCCGATCGGTGTTCCCGTTTATAAGACTGAAGGATTGGTGAAATACTTCGATAAACTCAAGAGAGCATATGGAATGGACTTTGTCTGCAGATTCGAAGACAATTCAGTACACTCACTTCCCCAGGATTATGCCGATATGCTTGGATGGGAAGAGCTTACCTTAATAACAAACAAGGCATGGCAGATGATTCCTGACAAAAAGGCCGCATTCATTTACGCTGAAAACTACGGCCAGGCAGGGGCAATAACCGTTATCGGGAAAAAATACCAGCTGCCTGAGGCTGTATGTTTCAGCGAAAGCTTCCTTTACTGGTTACCCCGGGAATTTAATCCCGACATAAAATATGTTGTTTATATCAATGATGAACCGGGCCAGGACATTTACCAGGTATTCGGGAAAGTCACAAAAATAGGCGCCATTTCAAATCCTGATGCAAGGGAGTTTGGGACCGGCGTATATTTATGCGAAGATCCTGTGGCTGGCTTCAACGGATTCTGGAAGGAAAGGCTTAAACAATTATTTTGATCTTTTGTTAAATGTTAGTAGCAATAATGTTATTAACATAATATCTTTGAAAATTAAAAATAACCCTGACACAAATTGATTACATATGAACTTTTCAGACTTCATAAAAGATAACGGCAAAAGAGTAAGCAAGGAACACTATCTCCATCTGGTCCAGGTTTCGAGAGCTGACGGAAAGATCAACCCCGAGGAACTCGAACTGCTTCACAAGGAAGGAAGGAAATTCGGCCTTACCGATCCCGAAATTGACAGGATTATTGAACAGGAAGCCAAACATCATTACGATCCTCCTTACAGCCTTCATGACAAGTTTGAACATCTTTATAATGTTGCTCAGATGATCCTGGCCGATGAAGTCGTGTCGGAGGGTGAAAAGAAACTTCTGAAACGTTTTGCAATAGAGGCAGGGTTCAGCGATAAAACAGTTGCCAGGCTGATCGATCTTCTTATAACCGGAATCAGGAACGGGGATGAAGAGGAGGATCTTTTCAAAAAGTTCAAAAAAGATATTCTGTTTAAAGACTGAATTATTCCTTTAAATTATTGCCTTGGTTTTCACGATTTTACTAACTTATATTGGTCATTGCCTGACCTTACATTTAACAAGTTGGAAAAAGAGGATTATTTTAACCGGGTCTGTTGTTTTTATGATCTGGACATTTTTCTCACCATGGCTCTTTGTTGAAGTTCTCGAGCCTGCATTTAAAAAACCAGTTCATGAAGTGACAGTTCCCAGGCCCAAAGATAATGTGGCCGATTCATTCGTATCTATGCGCTGATGCCTGAGGACCTTGTTATCCGGCACGATTTTAACAGAGCCGGATTAAAACCTGATACAGAGACAGAGCCAGGGCTTACCGAATTCAAGAGCCGGCCCGTCAATCATCCTGAATCGGTTCTTGTTATTACGGGGCACACCGATCTTACTGGTGCTCCGGTTTACAATCAGAAGCTGGGGCTCGAAAGGGCTCGGGGTGCTTTCGAATTTTAGAAAGGGAAGGGATCCCCTGGATAAAAGACGACAGTTGTGTCGAACGGTGAACAGGAACCCGTGGCCGGGCTGAGGGGCAAAATCAAGGATCCCGACCGCAAAGTCGATGAACTCGATAAGGATGTTTCGGAAAAAGAAAAGAAAATATCTGAAAAAGCTGATATAATTAACGGCCTCGAAAATGAGCTGAAGGAATTCAGAAAGAAGGTAAAAGCCTGAATTTCTATTCTATCTCCGAATGATATTCCTGGAGTGATTTCACCTTATACTCACTGTTCTGCCTCTCCCTTATACCTTCTGTAGCCGAAAGGGCCGCGGAAGTTGTTGTAATATACGGGATTTTGTATTTAATTGCATTCTTTCTGATATAAGAATCATCATATTCGCTAAGCCGTCCTGCCGGAGTGTTGACAACAAGGTCGATCTCTCCGTTCTTTATGGCATCAACAATATTTGGCCGTCCCTGATGTACTTTCAGGATCAGCTCCGTCTTTATGCCATTCTCTTCGAGAAACATCTTCGTACCCCCGGTGCTGAGGATTTTGAATCCCAAATCCCTGAAGTTCCTTGCGGCTTCAAGGATCCTGCTTTTGTCCCTGTCGGCAATGGTAATAAGGACCGTACCCGAAACAGGCAGGGGTGATTGTGTGGCTTCCTGCGATTTGAAAAATGCCATCCCGTATGAGCCGGCCAAACCCAGCACTTCACCTGTCGATCTCATCTCGGGCCCGAGAAGAGGATCGATTGTCGGAAACATATTGAACGGGAACACGGCTTCTTTTACTCCGTAATGCCTTATGGTTCTCTTCTTAAGATTGAATTCGGGAAGCCTCTGGCCAAGGAGTATCTGAGTGGCAATTCGTGCCATCGAGATATTGCAGACCTTTGATACAAGGGGAACAGTACGCGATGCTCTCGGGTTTGCCTCAAGGATATAAACAGTGTCTTCATAGATTGCATACTGGATATTCAGAAGGCCTACAACCTTAAGTTCCATGGCGATTTTTCGGGTGTAGTCATATATAGTTTTCTTGTGTTCCCTGGATATGACAACGGGAGGGATCACACAAGCTGAATCGCCTGAATGGATACCGGCATATTCAATATGTTGCATTACTGCCGGGACAAACGCATCGGTTCCGTCTGAAATAGCATCGGCTTCCGATTCAATTGCATCCTCGAGGAACTTGTCAAGCAGCAGAGGCCTGTCGGGGGACACCCCTACAGCTTTTGCAACATATTCTTCGAGCATCTGTTCGTCAAGAATTATCTTCATCGCCCTCCCTCCGAGAACATAAGACGGTCTTATCATCAGAGGATATCCTATTCTTCCGGCTACACTCAGTGCTTCTTCCATATTGGAAGCCATTCCCGATTCGGGCTGAGGTATTCCCAGTTTGTTTATCACATGCCTGAACCTGTCGCGGTCTTCTGCCAGGTCGATTGTGTCGGGAGTAGTTCCAAGGATCTTTACTCCGGCTTCGGCAAGCTCCTTTGCCAGGTTCAGGGGAGTCTGTCCCCCGAACTGGACTATTATGCCTTCGGGTTTTTCCTTCTCATAAATGCTTAGGACATCTTCGGCAGTAAGAGGTTCAAAATACAGCTTATCTGATGTATCGTAGTCAGTCGAAACTGTCTCCGGATTGCAGTTTACCATTATTGATTCATAACCGGCATCCTTAATCGCAAATGCCGCATGCACGCAGCAGTAATCGAATTCAATCCCCTGGCCTATCCTGTTTGGCCCCCCACCGAGAACCATTATTTTCTTTCTGTCGCTTACCCGGACCCTGTCGGGAGCATTGTAAGTCGAGTAATAATATGCCGCATTCATTACGCCACTTACCGGAACCGGCTCCCAGGCTTCCCTGAGGCCAAGAGAGATCCTTTTTGCCCTTATCACTTTCTCGTTAATACCAAGTAACTGAGACAGATATCTGTCGGCAAAACCGTTTTTCTTTGCAGCTATAAGCAGATCGTTTGGAAGCATCATCCCCTTGTAAAGGAGGATTTTTTCTTCCATCTCAACCAGTTCCTTCATCTGGTTTATAAAGAAGGTCTTGATATGTGTTCTCCTGTGAATTTCTTCAACATCAGCGCCTTTCCGCAAGGCCTCATACATTATGAATTGCCTTTCACTCGATGGGGAATTGAGCATGTTGAGCAATTCTTCCAGAGGTTTTCTGTTGAAGTCTTTTGCAAAACCAAGGCCGTAACGTCCTATTTCAAGTGATCTGATGGCTTTCTGAAAAGCTTCCTTATAATTTTTCCCGATGCTCATAACTTCGCCCACTGCCTGCATCTGAGTTCCCAGCCTGTCTTCAAGACCTTCGAATTTCTCAAATGCCCACCTGGCGAATTTAACAACGACATAATCGCCTGATGGAATGTATTTGTCGAGTGTGCCATTCCGCCAGTAAGGTATCTCATCGAGGGTGAGACCGCCGGCAAGCAGCGAGGAAACAAATGCTATCGGGAACCCTGTTGCCTTCGATGCCAGGGCTGAAGAGCGGGAAGTCCTGGGATTTATTTCGATCACAACCACCCTGTCGGTAACCGGGTCGTGAGCAAACTGTACATTTGTCCCGCCAATTACCTCAATTGCCTCGACAATATCATAGGAATATTTTTGCAGGCGATTCTGAAGCTCACTGCTTATTGTAAGCATAGGTGCTGTACAGTATGAATCGCCTGTATGAACGCCCATAGCATCGACGTTTTCTATAAAACACACAGTTATCATCTGGTTTTTTGCATCCCTCACCACTTCAAGTTCAAGTTCCTCCCAGCCAAGAACAGATTCTTCAATAAGGACCTGATTGACAATACTTGCCGAGAGACCCCTGCTGGCAACATTTCTCAGCTCTTCCGAATTGTAAACCAACCCGCCTCCGGTACCACCCATTGTATAGGCCGGACGGACGACAACGGGATAACCCAGTTCGGCTGCAACCTTTTCAGCATCTTCAACAGTGTTGACTGCCTGGCTGCGGGGCATTTCAATGCCAAGACGGTTCATTGTCTCCTTGAACGCGATCCTGTCCTCACCCCGTTCGATGGCATCTATGTTTACCCCGATAACCTTTACATTGTACTGTTCGAGAACACCCTTTTTTGCCAGGAGCGATGCAAGGTTGAGGCCTGTCTGGCCTCCGAGGTTGGGGAGAAGTGCATCGGGACGTTCCTTTTTGATAATCTCCGTAAGGGCATATTCATTAAGAGGTTCGATATATGTGGCATCGGCAATCCCCGGGTCGGTCATTATGGTCGCTGGATTCGAGTTTACGAGCACAATTTTGTAACCGAGTGAGCGAAGGGCCTTGCAAGCCTGCGTCCCTGAATAGTCAAACTCGCATGCCTGTCCGATAATTATCGGCCCGGAGCCAATAATAAGAACCTTCTGAATATCGTCACGTCTTGGCATAATTATATCATTTAGTCATGCGCAATTTAGAAAATGAATTTGAAAATGGAATTACAGGCCTTTGATTTCTTGCGGCTTCAGATCAAAATAAAAAACTTTTCTAACATACACGGTTCATTATGCTGCATCTTGTACAAAACAATCAGTGTTCAGGTTTGTTACACAGTTAAAGGAAATTGATTAATGAAATTAGTCATAAGGTTGGTCGATTGTTAATAATTTAACAGGAACTCTTATGCGCCGGTTGCAGAAAAATGACTAAATTTTGGATAGATACTTTTCCAGAAATATTTCAGTAAAATGTTCTTTTTACAGTAACTCTAAAACGGAAATTTTTGAAAAAGTATATTAACATAAACGCCCCTTTGAATTATTTGTCAGAACGCATCCGCAACGATTATTTCGCAGGGGAAAAACCAGGGAAAGGTTTAGATATTGCCGGAATCCGCCATCTGGTATTTCAGGAAGAAGGCAGAATTAAAAACACAGTCATTATTCTTATCCTGTCGTTGTTTTGCCTTCAGGCAAAAGCTCCCGAAAGCAATACGATAAATATAATCGCCGACTCCGGGATTAAACCTTTTACTGTTTTGATGAATGCAATCGCTATTGTCGAAACCATGGGAAACAATCTTGCATATAACGAGCTGGAAAATGCTGTAGGCAAGCTTCAGATACGGCAGGTGAGGCTTGATGAATACAACCGCCGCACCGGAAGCAGGTTCAGGCTTACCGATATGTTTGATCCCGCCAACTCTGAAAAGGTGTTTCTGTACTTTGCCTCAGTGGCCGGGCCATATAATTTTGAAAGGATAGCAAAAAGATGGAATGGCTCAGGGCCTAAAACCGAACTTTACTGGGAACGTATAAAACGCCATCTTTAACAGGGATGTAATTTCCATAAATCACAATTTTATCTTCATGACTGTTTTCAGAAGGACCGGGTCATTTTTTGATTGTCCTTCCCTTTTCATTTTGCAGGACTTTAATATCTTTAAGGTCTTTATTCGTTGTTAACAATTTAACAATTAATGCCTGGTCATATGAAAACCACTCGACGGACTTTTATCAAATCGGGAGCAATGGCAATAGCCGCTGCTGCCATTCTGCCCCATTCTTCCTGTACAACAGCCGCGAAAGGCAAAAAGGGGATTGTGGGGGTTCAGCTCTATTCTGTACGCGACGACATGATGAATGATCCTCTCGGATCCCTCAAAAAGGTAGCTGAAATGGGATATGGATACGTTGAACATGCAAATTATGTCGACGGCAAATTTTATGGATATACACCTTCAGAATTCAGAAAAATCCTTGATGACACGGGCCTGAAAATGATAAGCGGCCATACTGTAATGGGCAGGGAAGACTGGGATGAAACAAAGAATGATTTTTCCGACAGATGGAAAAAACTTGTTGATGATGCTGCTGTCCTCGGACAGAAATATGTTGTAAGCCCTTCAATGGACGACAGCATGAGATCGAACTATGATGACTTTAAACATTATATGGATATCTTTAATAAATGTGGTGAACTGTGCAAAAGCCGTGGCATGAAATTCGGGTATCATAACCACGATTTTGAATTCAGTGAGAAACTAAATGATGAAAAACTTTTCGATATAATGATGAAAAGCATGGATCCTGACAAAGTTGTCGTCCAGCTTGATATCGGGAACCTCTATAACGGAGGCGCTGTAGCTCTCGATGTTGTAAAACAGTATCCGGGCAGGTTCGAAAACTTACATGTAAAGGATGAGATCCTTTCTTCAGGAGAAGGTGAAAAGTATGAGAGCACCATCATCGGCACCGGAATAGTGAATGCAAAAGAAGTGGTCGATCTTGCGACAAAGATAGGCGGAACACAGGTTTATATAATAGAACAGGAATCATACCAGGGTAAAACTCCTATGGAATGCATTAAGGAAGACCTTGTGGTAATGAAGAAATGGGGCTACGCATAACAGATTTATACGGACCATCTTAATTTTGTTAAGGCCCTGGATGAAAGGTGAGAAGCCTCAGACTTCCGGGGCCTTTTTTCATCCCTTCATTTGATATTATCATATCGCCATTATTCCTGAAAGCTATTCCTTCAGGCTGGTTGAACAATCCGCGGTTAAGCATAATAACCCTGTTGATCCTGCCGGCCCTGTCAAACACGAGCAGTAAAAAGTCATCGGCCGAAAGAATATATATCATGTTTGTAAGGGGATGTATTCCGATTGAAGATGAATGGAAATTCAGATATGGCTCAGGAGGGCCTTTCTTTTTTCCACGCATGGGAAGAGGTATATCATTGACCGCTGCGAAATCAAGAATCTCTTTAATATCAAAACTGTAAACAGGATCACGACTTAACCTTCCTGTTACCGGGTCGAATCCAAAAACATATCTCTCATCCTTTGAGAGATCGCCTTTCCCGGTTCTTTCCTTGCAGGCAATAAGGAGCCTCCGGTTCTGATTGTCATAGCAAAGGCCTTCATTATCCTTTGAAGGTATCTCAGTCTGGTATGATACAACCTTGTAACTGTCAGACCTGAAATCTTCAATTCCGTAAACAAAACCGTCGCTGCGAAGGACATACAAGGTGTCGTCAGCCCTGGCAATTCCTTCGTAATCCCCATCGGGACCGAAAACAATCTGTCTTGTTATCTTTTTCATTTCCAGATCATAGAAGAAAACGATCCCATTCTCATCCTGGATACATGCAAGTGAACTGCTGTCGGCCATCACAATTCCAGATATCTCGTGAAGAATGGCCGGAAGGAAAATCGACGATTCCGGAAATGAAAAATTGTAACCGCTGATTTTCTTTTCAGACCCCGGCCCGGTTTTACATTGCGAAAGAACCAGACAAACCAGGATGGGAACAAATAACCGATTTCTTTTCATGATAAGAATATTAAGAAGGCCTAATTTACGTTAAAATAGTATTTTTAAGGAAGACGGGAGCCCGTTAATGAGAAAGATACCTGTAATACCAATCATTCTGCATATGATTGTCAATAGTGTATGCGGTCAGGTGATTACCGACAGTAATCTTCCAATTATAGTTATCAATACCGATCGTTCTGCTCCGATTGTTGACGACCCAAGGATTCTTGCAACAATGAAAATTATCTTTCGAGGACACGGTGAAAGAAATTACCTGGCCGATCTGAGCAATCCCCAATACCTTAATTACAATGGGCGGATCAATATTGAAATCAGGGGGTCATCAACTCAGGAAAGGCCAAAGAAGCAATACGGGTTTACAACCCTGAAGCCTGATAACGTCACTAAAAATAACGTTAGCCTCCTCGGCCTTCCAAAAGAAAATGACTGGATTCTGAATGCTATGGTTTTCGACCCGGCCCTTATGAGGGACTATATCTGCTATAACCTCTCACGGCAGATAGGAGAATATGCCTCGCGGACAGTTTACTGCGAGCTAATAATCAACGGAGATTACAGGGGCCTTTATCTTTTGCAGGAAAAGATCAAGGCTGACGATAACAGGGTAAACATTTCGAAAATCACACAGCAGGATAATTCTTTGCCATCAATTACAGGCGGATATATTATCAAGGCAGATAAAACCACAGGGGGTGACCCCGTTGCGTGGACAATGAAGGACTGGAATGGAACCGGGGTGGCTTTTATCCATGAATATCCTGATCCTCAAGATATAACGGCTCTTCAAGGCAATTATATCCATAACCGCTTCCTTTATCTTGAAACTGCAGCCCTTACAGGGAATACCGCTGCTCCCGACGGATTTCAGTATGTTGTGGATGTTCCTTCGTTTATAAACTATATGATTATAAGTGAAATTTCATCTAACAGCGACGCATATCAGTTCAGCACTTATTTTCATAAGGACAGGAACGGGAAACTGCGTGCCGGACCGGTCTGGGACAACGATCTTACTTTCGGTAACGATCTGTTTTTCTGGGGATTCAACAGAAGCAAACCAAATGTCTGGCAGTTCTCCAACGGCGACAATGAGGGAGCAAGATTCTGGAGAGACCTGTTCAATAATGATGAGTTTAAATGTGCACTTGCACGAAGATGGAATTACCTGATCCAGCCGGGGCAGGCTCTTAACCCCGTGTCGCTTGAAACATTTATAGACCAGACTGCCTCATATATATCCGAAGCAGCAGCACGCGATGATTCAGTCTGGGGAAATACAGGCAACCATCAGCAGAAAGTACAGCAAATAAAGACTTTCCTCAATGAAAGGATCCCATGGATTACAAATAACCTGCTTTTAACTTCATCATGCGGCGAGACAAGCATGCCGCCCCTGGTAATAACCCGCATCATGTATCATCCTGTGGTTTCGTCAACATATCCCGACAATGATGATATGGAATATATTGAAATCACCAACAATGGTGGCTCACCGGTTGATCCGGGGGGAATATTTTTTGCCGGAACAGGATTCGTCTACGAATTTCCCTTTGGTACTAAGATAGAACCATATTCTTCAGTGATTCTGGCAGGCAATTACAAGGTTTTCAGATCTCTGTACGGCTTTGCACCATACGGGGAATTTTCCAGAAACCTGTCGGACAGTGGCGAAAACCTTATTATGTGCGACGCATTTGGAAATTTAATCGACAATGTCTGCTACCAGGATACTGTTCCCTGGCCCAATGCTGACGGCAACGGGTATTACCTGAAATTGACAGATCCGGACCTTGACAATAATGATCCGGCAAACTGGGTTGCATCGCAGGATGTACCGACCTCCACCGGAAGAATTATTGAAAATCATGATCTTATTATTTATCCAAATCCGGCTACGGAAGTTCTTAATATTAAGTCGCGTGATATTATTAAGAAAATGATAATCAATGATATATATGGCAGAAGGCTTGCGTTTGCAGAGCCTCTTTCGGATAATTACATAATTAGTATTGACGATCTTCCTTCAGGTGTCTATATATTAAGTGTTGTAACTGAAGGCGGAAAATCAACCAGGAAATTTATCAAGACCGGGTTTTAATTGATCTGATATTTTAAAATTACATAGCAGCTATGGATAAGAAGAATAACGGTAAATCTGACATTAATGCAAATAAGAAAAAGTCGAAGTTCAGACGCCTCTTAAAGGTTCTTAAGGATCCTGAAAGAAAATCTCTTTTCAGGATCTTTGTTGAGGTTATATGTGTTTCTATCGCAAAACGAAACTTTCCACCTGGTTTCTATATGTCGAGGTTCCTTTTCAAGAAATTCAGGACTAATATTTATGATTTTTATCCATATGGCTACTTTTACAGATTAAACAGATTTTTTAACGACGACGAGGCCAGATCTGTTCTTGAGAATAAGCTTTTCACTCATTCATTTTATTCCCGGTTCGATGTTCAAATGCCCGTATTACTGGCATTTAACCACCGTTCCACATTTGTTGTCGATAACATCGTTCATGAAGTTGCTGACGTTGATGATTTCAGGAAGATTCTTGAGCTTCTGCTTTCAGGTCTGACTGATAATGAGTCGGTTTTTATTAAGAAAACATGGGGAAGTTACGGAGGTCAGGATATATTCAGGGTGGATAAAAGTATTCTTTCAGACAACTCCCATATTCGTGATGATCTGTACAACCATGTCATAAACTCTGATTTTATTTTCCAGGCACAGATTTGGCAGCATCCTGTTCTGAATCGTCTTAATCCATCCTGCGTTAATACGGTACGGATCGATACCTTTATTGACAAATCGGGAAAGGCTGAAGTCATGTCGGCCTATCTTAGGGTGGGACTTAAAGGATCGCATGTCGACAATATTACTGCTGGGGGTCTGTCAGTACCGGTTGATATTGAAACAGGCCGCCTTAATAAATTCGGGTATATTGAATCAGCGGAAAACTGGACCGCACTCCCCGAAGAACATCCTGATACTCACATAAAGTTTGAAGATATCACAATTCCCTTCTTTGATGAAGTAAAGAAGCTTGTTTGCCGGATGGCAATTCTTGTTCCTGAACTGAGGCTGTTGGGTTGGGACGTTGCAATCGGGGAATCCGGCCCTGTTTTAATTGAAGGCAATACATTTTATGATATGTCGGGTGGCGACCTGAATGATGGAGGATATCGTAAAAACCCGGTTTTTAAGAAAGCCATTGAGGAATATAAAGGAAGAAAGATACGATAATTGAAATCGGGAAGGTCACTCCCCGGCCCCTGCCTGTTGTGTGAAAATCTTCATTCTCCGGGATTTCCCGAAGAAAGGTTGTCATTCCTTATCATGCCACGGCATGATAAGGAATCTCTTGATTATGAAAAACAGAATGCTTCGGTTGCCGCAAGGCATATACTTCCTGAAAAGCTTTATTTTGAACTCACCTTCCGTTCCATTGATTGTATTTCCAGATGGCGAATGGAGGTTCCCCTCAAATGTTCCGGCTAGCATATCATCGGTAATATCGGTAATAAAATCGTTCTGACCGTAAAAACTATTCAGGGAATTATGACCGGGTGAAGCACCGTTCCAGTCAGAGAAGGGGTAAAACCGGATTTCGGCAAACCTTCCGGCTTCAACGGAAACAGGTTTGCTGAGGGGCAGAGAATCGAGGGAGTACCCCGGGATATAAATCGCGAGTACAAATTCGTTATCGCATCTTATAAGGTTTATCTGGCCAAATTCGTTATTGCACGCGCCTTAAAAATAACAGTTTGAGTAACTGTCGGCGGGCTGAGCTTTCTCAGTATGATGAATGAATATTCTGTAATCGTGTCCAAAACAGCCTCTTATTGATCCCGGCTGAGCAGGGAAATCTGGCTTCCCGTCTTTTTCCCTCTCCGGTGGATCAGGAGGAGTGACTTCAATATTTACCTTGTCGCAGGCAGATGTGAGAATAATCGTTAATAAAAATGATATGAAGAAAGAAGCCAAGGCAGATTTCATAATAGATTAATCAACGATCGTGTTTTCAGGGGTTCAGACATTTACAGTCTTGAATCCTTAGGCTTTTGCTACAAAATCTGTGTTCCCTGTCTGGTTGTTTAGTAATGAAAACGATAAATCCGATTTATGGCAATAAAAATAGGCATAATATTATAAAAATAGTTGTATGGCTATAAAAATAGTTGTATATTTGATAAAAATGGTGCAGCCATGAAAAACGGGAATAATTACGTACCTGCATTCGATGATATAGTGTTCGAAAACAGGAACAGGGAATATGGGGCATATAAGCTCCGGAAAAATTACAACCTCAACGTCGTGATATCTTTAACTGTTGCAATGTTGATTTTTGGAACAGTGGTAATCTGGCCGTTCATAAATGCAAAAGCCGGGGGGAGCAGGCAGAAACGTTCAGAGCGACAAGTCGAGATAAGGATGGAAAATCTCGATCAGCCTGCAGAACAGGTTGCCCCTCCTCCTCCGCCTCCCGCACCTCCTCAGGATGTTTTACAGCAGTCGAGGTATGTCCCTCCCGTTGTAGTGGATTCCGTAAAACCCGGGGACAACATTAGGCTTATGACTGCGGATCAGGCACAGATAGAAATAAAAAATGAGGATGTAATTGAAGAAGTCGTACAGATAGCAGCAGAGGTGCAGGAAGCAGAGACTGAACCCGAGCCTTTTTATGTAGTTGAGGAAAGCCCTGTGTTTCCGGGAGGTGATGCAGAGATCCAGAGATATATAGGAGAAAATGTCGTATATCCTGAGGTAGCAAAGGAAAACAATGTGCAGGGAAGAGTCGTCCTTAAGTTCTGTGTAACGGAAACCGGAGGAGTGGATCTTGTAAGTGTGCTTAAGGGTGTCGATCCGGAACTTGACGCAGAAGTGGTCAGGGTTGTAAAGACTCTCCCGAAATTCAGGCCGGGAAAGCAGGGAGGCAAGCCGGTAAGGGTGTGGTATACCATTCCAATCCTTTTCAAGCTGCAGTAGCGCGGCAATACAGGAACGATAATGTATATTGTCTTTATCCCACAAATAGCTGAACATAATTTGTGGGGTTCAGGCATTTTTATATTCTGTTTCTTTGCAAGACGATTGCACAACTGTGCCGGAGATATTGCTCATTACTAATTCTATATCATACCAACCCGGGTAAAAATGAAAAGCAATTTTTACTTGTTAAATTATCCTGGATAGTAGCAGCATACAAAAAAATGTTTCGATTGAAAACAAACATGAAAACGCAAACAGCCTTTAATTGGTTGAATGGTCTGTTTTAAAGTTGCTCTGTCAGGGCTCCCCGAGTTGCTCTCACTTCGTTCGATCTCTCGGGGCAGGCTTCTCGCCCTGACATCGCAAAAAAAATCCCGCCTGAAGCGGGACATTCTGGTTGCTCTGTCAGGGCTCGAACCTGAACTTTTCTGATCCAGAGTCAGACGTGTTGCCAATTACACCACAGAGCAGTATACGGGGGACAAAGATAAGGGATTTTTAAATATTTTCAAATCTCGTTTACAATAATGAAATGTCAGCCGGTTTTCTGGTCCGCCGGTCTTCTGGCAGGGCGAAGGAAATATTCCTTAAATTTATAGAATGTCTCACTGAATGTGCTGTAACGGGAGGCATAAGGAATTTTGAAGAAAATCTGGGAACCGGCCAGGAAACTGGTAAATCAGGCTTATTCAGATTTAAAAATGTGCAACGATTTAACATTCAAAAAACGAATCACCCGGGTACGGATTTCAACAATGAACAATATCCCGCCGGGTTTCTGCCTGAGTAACGGAACGGGATTTAGTAACTTCCTTGGTTTAGTCGCAGGGTCTTCAGGAGAAGTAAAATGTATGTTATATTGCCGAGGACCAGAAATATGTGACATGTGAGTTTGTTATCGGTAGTGAAAGATGCCAGAAGATCATTAGCGGCACCGGCAGACTGATGAACTTAGCCTGATCCTCAAAGACTTTCAGACCCGCTTCCGTCAAAGCTATGGCGGGCAATGCCATCAGACCATCAGACAATCAGACTTCTATTTGTTAATCTTAGCCCAGGTATCTTTTAATCCCACTGTCCGGTTAAAGATGAGATTATCGTGCGTCGAATCATAATCGACACAGAAATAGCCAAGTCTCTGGAACTGGAACTTATCAAGGGGTTTGGCAGTTCTTAGAGACGGTTCAACCTTGCAGTTTTTAAGAATCTTAAGTGATTCGGGATTCAGGAAATTCCTGTAATCTTGATCCTTCTGCCCTGCAGGATCTTCATGGTTAAACAGCCTGTCATACAGCCTTACTTCGGCATCAAGGGCATGTCCGGCAGATACCCAGTGAAGAGTACCCTTTACTTTTTTGTCTGATGCACCGGCACCACTCCGTGTTTCGGGATCATATGTGCAAAACACTTCAGTTATATTTCCGGATTCATTTTTGTTGTACCCCGTGCATTTGATGATATATGCTCCCTTAAGCCTTACCTCCGCGCCGGGTGCGAGCCTGAAAAACTTGTGGGGAGGATTCTCCATGAAATCATCCTGTTCAATATATATCTCCCTGCTGAAGGGAATCTCCCTGCTTCCCATACTCTCATCTTCAGGGTTGTTGATTAGCGAAACATATTCACTTTTACCTTCAGGATAATTTGTTATCGTCACCTTCAGCGGATTCAATACGGCAAAAACCCTGGGTGCCTTCAGATTAAGGTCATCCCGAACCGCATGTTCAAGGAGTGACACATCATTTATGGCTTCTACCTTTGTATACCCAATCAGGTCGATAAATTTCCTGATTGATTCCGGTGTATATCCCCTTCTTCGAAGACCACACAGCGTGGGCATCCTGGGGTCGTCCCAACCCGATACTTTTCCTTCCTGGACGAGTTCCAGCAGCTTGCGCTTGCTCATCATGGTGTATGTAAGATTGAGCCTGTTGAACTCGATCTGCCGCGGCCTGTAATCGCCTGTTTTAAGCTGGTCAATTAGCCAGTCGTAAAGCGGACGGTGAACTTCGAACTCAAGTGTGCAGAGAGAATGTGTTATCCCTTCAAAATAGTCGCTCTGGCCATGGGCAAAATCATACATGGGATATACTTTCCAGGTTTCTCCCGTCCGGTGATGGGGAGCTTTGATAATCCTGTAAATTATAGGATCACGCATCTGCATGTTAGGGGAGGCCATGTCGATCTTTGCACGCAGTACCCTGCTTCCTTCCTCGAACTCCCCTTTGTTCATCCTTTCAAAAAGGTCGAGGCTTTCCTCAACGGACCTGTTTCTGTAAGGACTTTCAATTCCGGGTTGCGCGGGAGTGCCTTTTTGAGATGAAATGACATCAGCAGGCTGGTCATCAACATATGCAAGACCTCTTCTGATAAGATCCCTTGCAAAATCATAAAGTTTGCTGAAATAATCAGAAGCATAATATTCCCTGTCGTCCCAGTCAAAGCCAAGCCATCTGATATCTTCCTTGATCGAATCGATGTATTCTACTTCCTCCTTCACCGGATTCGTGTCGTCGAAACGAAGATTGCATTTGCCGCCGTATTTAAGTGCCATCCCGAAATCGAGACAAATGGCTTTGGCATGTCCGATATGCAGATACCCGTTTGGCTCTGGCGGAAATCTTGTATGTAATCTTCCACCATTTTTCCCGCTTTCAAGATCTTCAATGATTATCTGTTCAATGAAACTTACAGGAGTTTTAACATCTTCAACGTTTTTATTCTCTTCGCTCATCCCTTAAAATTTTGTGGACTGTAAAAATAGGATGAATTTGAGACCCGCTGGCTATGAAAAGCTGTTTTTTTATATGTCAGAAGGGTTAAACTTGTGCAGAAGGGATCAAGAAAGAGATAAAAGTTCTACTGTTGAGTCATGTACCCCCTTTTTTGCCTCTGCTATTGAGGGGCAGATTTCCCCCCAAAGGGAAATGAGAGCTGTGATTCAATTATTTCTCTATCACAGATTTATGTCAGGTTATACTATCCTTTTCCCGATTGATAAAAGAGAAGGGGTGTAAATTTTTCAATAACTTACGAAGCTGTTATAAAAATGGATCCGGCATGGCCATACTTTCCCCGCTGGGGAAATTGAAAGGAGGTAAAGGTGCTTAGAAGCAGCCATTTATCACCTTCCTGACTTTCCACACCGGAAAAGGAACACGCCGTTGTGAGATTCATTCTCTGATGTAATTTCCGGGGGATCCAATTAAACTGATGCTGCTTTGATATAAGGATCATCAAACGCGTATTATATTTGCAGACAATTTAATTCCTGGTCATATGGGTCTCATTCAGATTGAAAACATGGAATTCTATGCCTTTCACGGGCATTACAGGGAGGAACAGATAGTAGGCAATAAATTTATTGTCGACCTTACTATAGAGACCGATATGTCAATAGCATCGAAAAGCGACAACCTCAAAGATGCTGTAAATTACCAGAAAGCTTATATGATTGTTAAGTCCGAGATGGGTAAAAAATCTTATCTTCTTGAAAATATCGCGGGAAGAATCCTCGATGCCCTGTATTCTGAAATGCCCGGAATAACCAGGGCGAAGGTCAAGGTTTCCAAGATGAATCCGCCAATGGGAGGGAAGATAGGGTCAGTGAGCGTGATCATGGAGAGATAAATCAGATTGGTATGGATTTTTATTGCCTTTAACGGATAAAATACTATTTTTGCTTCACATTTGAACAATTGTTCATATATAATTATTGATGAAGGGAAATACCAGCAACACCAAGACAGAATCGTTTATTGAGAAAGAAAAAGTAAGGTCGGTGACCGGAAAAATGAGGAACGAGCGATTTTATCACGACCTCGCGGAAACTTTCAAGGCAATGAGCGATCCGACACGGACAAAGATAATTTATGCCCTGTGCCAGGAAGAAGAACTTTGTGTTCATGACATTGCTATGATAATCGGGACAACAAATTCGGCGATTTCCCATCAGCTGAGGACCCTCCGGAACATGAAGCTCGTCAGGTATAATAAAGTAGGTAAAGTGACCTATTATTCGCTTGATGACCTTCACATTAACAATCTGTTTGCAGAAGGTATCAGGCATATTGAGGAAAAATGATTTTTTTCGTACTATAATTGAATGTGTGTTCACACGTCTGTTTTTATAAGCTATGGATGACAATAAAGATCTGAAAAGTCTTACAGAGATCAGGGACGGCCAGCTGGCAGTGATTGTTTCGGTAACGGGAGGAAAGGCGTTAACAAAAAGGCTGGCTGATCTCGGGCTGAGATCAGGAATAATGGTCAGGGTACTGAGAAGTTCCTTATTCTCGGGTCCTGTACAAATAGAGCTCTGTGGATCGAGACTTGTGCTGGGTTGGGGACTGGCATCGAAAATTATGGTAAAGGAAAGATGACCGATGACTGATGGCCGAAGTCCTAGGGCAGAAGCAGTGGATCCACTTCCCGGAGGGGTTTGGGGAGGGTTAACAAAAGAGATAAATGGCGGATGACAAGAAAATAAATATTGTACTAGCGGGGCAGGGGAATGCAGGCAAATCGGTTGTTTTCAATTATCTGACCGGGCTTCATCAGCATATTGGCAACTGGGCCGGAAAGACTATAGAGAAAAAGGAAGGCACCCTGTATTATAAAGGATATACAATTGATATCCTTGACCTTCCCGGGATTTATTCCCTGAATACCTATTCGGAGGAAGAGGTGGTCTCACGCGAATATATTGTCCGCCAAAAGCCGGAATTTGTTATAAACATCATTGATGCAGTAAACCTCGAGCGAAACCTGATATTCACCCTCCAGCTTCTCGAACTCGAATGCCCGGTCATACTGGTGTTGAATATGATGGACCTGGCAAGGAAAAAAGGCATGTCAATTGATGCCGGCAAGCTTGGTTATTTACTTAATACGCCGGTTGTGCCGACAGTTGCTCTTCGTGGCACAGGGATAACCACCATCATTGACAGGGTCATCGAGCTAAAGGATAAGAAAAAAAGATACCATCCGCCGGAATATGGAAAGGAAATCGAAAAATGCATTTCGGTCTTATCAGAAAAGCTGAAAGATTCGCGTCTCCCTTATCCCCCGAGGTGGATGTCAATTAAACTGCTGGAAAAAGACAAAGACATTGTTAAGCTTGTTAAGGATTACAGCAGGGATATAATTACTGAAGCAGAAGAACTGGGTTCTGATCTTGAAGGGATCCACGGCCATGACAGCTCTATTGTGATTTCAGATGAACGGAGTCACCTGGCGGCCCAGATAACCCGGGCGGTTGTGGAAATTTCACCGCGACAGAAACTTACTCTTAATGAGAGGCTCGATTTTATCACAACTCATAAATTTCTGGGCTACCTGCTAATGACCGTCATACTGGGAGGAATGTTTCTTACGGTTTTTGGTTTTGGCAACTGGCTTTCGGCGAGATTCGATACACTGTTTGGCACATGGCATGAATGGTGGAATAGTGCCTTTGGAGCATCTTTTGCTTCATCGCTTGGATGGGCGGCAGTCGAGAGTATACTGGCTCTTGTTCAGATTGCATTCCCTTACATCCTGCCTTTTTATGTCCTTTTATACATACTGGAAGACTGGGGATATATGGCCCGTATCTCATTTTTAATGGATAGCCTTATGCATAAAATGGGGATCCACGGGAAAGGATGCATTTCGTTTATCATCGGGCTGGGATGCAATGTACCGGGTTGTCTTTCATGCCGGATAATGGAATCACGGCGTGAAAGGTTCATCACTGCCGTCCTTGTCACTCTTGTGCCATGCTCTGCAGTTTCGGTAATCGTGTTCGGTCTTGTAGGCAAATATGTGGGGATATTATGGGCTCTTGGACTTTATCTTTTCGCCATGATAATTATTTTCCTTGCCGGCAGGCTCTCATCGAAGTTCATGAAAGGTGAACCTGTTGAGCTTATAATGCATATGCCCGATTACAAGACGCCTCATTTCAAAACAATTGTATCCCAGACCTGGGAGGCAATCAAGGAATTCATTTATATCGCCGCTCCCATAGTAATAATTGCCGGTGTCCTGATCCAGGCAATTAACCTGGCAGGCTGGATGCCGGTGATATCCGATGTCCTGAGCCCTGTAACAGTAAACTGGCTCGGACTTCCTGCCGTTACCGGCATCCTTCTTATTTTCGGCATTCTGAGGAAAGAGCTTATCCTTGTAATGCTCGCTGCCTATCTTGGCACTACAAGTTTCGGAGATGTGCTGACTGCCAGGCAGATGATTACCCTTGCAGTAGTCAGTATGTTCTATATACCATGCGTCGCAACAATTTCAGTGCTATGGAAAGACTATGGCTGGAAAAGGGCATTGGCTATCTGCATCAGCGAGATCATGTTTGCCATACTGCTTGCAGGTTTCGTTTCACGACTGCTTTCATTTGTAATTTTGTAAGCAGCATTTGCATATTGAACGTAAGTTCATTATATTTGCCGACCCGCTGAATCGTGGTAAAGACAACCATCCGGTTCGGATAATTGAGTTAATCATCAGTGTGAAAGCGGGTTTAAGCATTATTATTAATATTTATTAAAGTTAAGAAATATGAAAATTGCGGTTCCGGTTACAGGAAATAACAACATTGACGACCATTTCGGTCACTGTGAATTCTATAACGTTTATACCATAACGGAAAATAAAGAAATAGCTGAAGTAAAAAGAGTCAACTCACCTGATGGATGCGGCTGTAAATCTGATATAGCTTCAACCCTTGCTTCCGAAGGAGTATCAGTGATGCTTGCCGGAGGAATTGGAGCGGGAGCAATAAATGTTTTGAATTACAATGGAATAGAAGTGGTCAGGGGCTGCTCGGGTAACGCATCGGAAAATGTCAGGATGTATATTAACGGCTTATTGCATGACAGCGGAAGCAGTTGCAGGCAGCATGAGACGCATCATCATTCGGGGCACGGCTGTAACCATAATTGATTCAGGGGGATTGATTTAACGAAAAGGAGATTTGATCAGAAGCATTATTCATTGACCGCAAAGACAGCAAAACACCAGGGATCGATGATTTTTTTGCCGGTTTAGATATATTCAGCTGTCTTTGCGGTTAATCCGAATTTAAAAAACGGTTCCTGAATCTTCGCGGAAGCTTATTCCATTTCTTTTGCAATAGCCATTGCGGCAATTGTGCCGTCAGCCACTGCAGTTGTAATCTGCCTGTATTTTTTACTGATAACGTCACCCACAGCATAAACGCCGGGTATGCTGGTCAACATATCCTCATTGGTCTTGATGTAACCCCATTGGTCGAGCTCAAGCTTTTCTTTGAAAAGACTTATATTGGGCTTCATCCCGATGAAAATGAAAACGCCGTCGCTCACGAGCCTCGAGCGTTCCCTGGTTATTACATTCTCGACTTCGGTTATAATCTTTTCACCTTCCCTGACAAAGGCTCTTGGCTCATTGTTGAAAAGTATACTGATCTTAGGGTTGTTGAAAACCTTTTCCTGAGCCTTTTTATTGGCAGTTAGTTTATCAAACTGATGAACAATTGTGAGCTTACTGGCAAATCTTGTAATGTATTCTGATTCTTCGACAGCTGAATTGCCGCCTCCTATTACCAATACTTCCTTATTGTTGAAATACTTTGCATCGCAAGTGGCACAATATGAGATTCCTTTACCCTTAAGTTCCTTTTCGCCGGGAGCCCCGGTCAGATTAGGTGTTGTACCGGTGGCAATTATTATTCTTTTAGCTTTTACAGTCTCGTATTCATCAATTATCACTTCTTTCTTTTCAAGATCAACTTTAGTAACATCAACGGCGACTTTATAGATTGTGCCGCAGAGTTTTGTCTGTTCGCTCATGTTGTGTGAAAGCATGTAACCGGCCTGTGGTTCAATGAATCCGGGGTAATTTGAGACCTCATGTGTGGTGGACACATGCCCGCCAGGAAGTGCAATATCAATAAGTACAGTATTGATCTTCGACTGGCACAGGTACAGCCCGGCCGTCAGTCCGCCCGGACCGGCACCGAGAATTATGACATCAAATTCGGAATATGAAGGCTTTATCGTCGATTTTATTTCTTTTACTTTTTCGGGAGGCAGCATGCTGTCGAGGTTGCGGATGATCTCACTTCTTTTGATCCCGCCTGTCAGCCTTGGCGCAACTTCTTTTCCGTAAGAAAGAAACAGGAGGGTCGGTGATGATTTAACTCCGAGTTTCTCGGCCAGTTCACGGTTGCCCTGTCGAAATATTTTAAGAAATTTAATATCCCTGCCATACAGGAGGGAGAGATCTTCAAACTTGGATGCGAGGGCTTCGCAGGGAGGGCATTCTGTCGAGTAGAAGTCGAGAACAACCTTTTCCGATTGTAACACTTCCTTTTCGAACTCTGATGAATTTATTTCTTTCATGTTATGAATCATAATTTTCAAACCAGGCATTAAATCCCAGTTCCATTAATTCCTTTACGGGTCTGCAGTCAGCAGAGCATATCGAACCTGTATTGTTTTTTGCGACCGAACCGCAACCACCTCCGCAGGCAAGCTGTAGCTGGCAATCTCTGCATCCCGGTATGGAAGTGACATCACGCGATTCCCATTTTTCTATGGTTTCTTCATTAAGCTTAATCTCAGGGAAAAATGTCCCTAAGGATTCCTCTGTTTTACCTACAGTTGCCGTACAGGAATAAATATTTCCTGTATAGTCAAATGCCCATTCAGTCTTGCACGCCGGGCATGAATCAAAAAGTGGATCCGGAAGTTCGCCGTTCTCCCAAAGATACTTTGAAACTGAATACGCCGGTTTATAAAATTCAGAAATATGAGGGGACCTCTTCAAAAGCTCATATATCGACTCATAAAGACTTATTCTGTCAAAGAGCCTTTCGGGAGCTGACTGACAATGGTGAAGCTCATAATTCCTGCCTATCTGGGTTTTGAAACAACCACTTAGTGTCCATCCTCTTTTTATCGCATAATCAGCAAGATCCGGAAGGTTGTCAATATTGTCCTTGTCGATAACCATCCTGAGATTTACATTGATCCGGTTCTGGAGGCAAATGTCAATGCCGTTTGAAATCCTTTCAAATGTCTTTCCTCCTCCTTTCAGAAACCTTCTCGAATCATGGATGTTTTCAGTGCCGTCGAGGGTAACCTGGATTTCCCTGATTTTACCTTTAAGAAGAACAGGCATATATTCTTCAAGTGAATATCCGTTTGTTACGAAGCAAAGATCAAGCCCGGCAATTGATGCTTTATCAATAATATGGCCAATTATCTCTTTTTGTTTTGAACTGCTCAGGAGAGGTTCGCCGCCGAAGATTGTAAGATATTTTTTCCGGCCTGCGAACTTTTGCTGAACATAACTGAAAAAAGCATCTATTACCTCTGTCTTTGGTTCACCAGGTTGATTTAAGTACTGGTCCTGGTAACAGTAGGGGCAGGCGAAGTTGCAGCTGTAATTTGGAACAAAGAATATCTGGATTTCATCTTTTTCACGCGAATCAATGAAATCGAGATATTTTTTCCTGTATTCCTTTTTTTCCCTCGATTCTTCGACTATATAACCTTTCTCAACAAGCTCATTGTAGAAACTGTCGTCCTGAGGATCCTCTCCATTCCTGACAGCCTCTATTTTAAGGGCATCCGCCCTGTCCAGAATATCGGCATTTCCTGAAAGGAGATTTACAATGAAATAATTCTCGGAATCCCGGATTTTTGAGAAAATATTATATCTGGAAAACTGCATTGCTTTCTTTCAGTCGTGACAGCCGGCGATGGTTTTTGAAATCTTCGCACAGCACTGTGCAACTTTTGTTTTTACCCTGGTTACTTTAGTTTTAATCAGACTTTTCATGTGTTGATTATTTAACTTTTAAAACTTCGTTTATTGCCTGAACCAGCGACTCTTTTGGGAGCGCACCCATCGTTACCCGGGGTTTCCCTTCAACAGGGATGAACAGAAGCGTGGGCAATCCAGTGATCCCGAGGTTCTGTGACAAAATTATTTCTTTTTCAGTATCTACCTTATATACTACGATTTTTCCTTCATATTCTTTTGCCAATTGTTCAACAAGAGGTGAGAGTTGCCTGCAAGGCGCGCACCAGTCGGCATAAAAATCAATTATTGCGGGTTTTTTCCCTGCATATTTCCATTCCTTGTTTTCCTCATAGTCGAAGATCAGTTTTTTAAAGGAATCATTTGTAAGATATGTAACAGAGCCTTCAGGTGCGGTTGCACTTTTTAATCCGTCAGGCTTGTCGGCCTTGCATTCGCTGAACGCAAAAGGGACAAGGATCAGCAGTGAAAGGATAAGATGCCTTCTCATATTTTAAGATTTAATTTGTTACTTTTTAGTTTGTCACATACTTTGTTGTCAGATGGTTTTTTCCCGGCAACAGTCCAGCTTGCCACCTGAATCTTTCCTTTATCATATGGATTCGATTCTTCGATGATCCTTACAGATTCAAATCCTGCATTCTCAATCTGGTAAAGGTATTCGCCCCTTGTTACTGATCCGGCCCAGCACTCTGCAACTGCAACAGGATCATTCCTGTATTCTTCAGGTACCGGCTCTGTCGAATAAATATCACTCACCACGAACCTGCCTCCTGGCTTCAGTATCCGGAAAATCTCGTTCCAGACAAGTTGTTTATCGGCTGCATGGTTGATTGTACAGTTTGAGATCACGAGATCTGCAATCCCGTTCTGAAGTCCGGTGCTTTCAAGCTGACTGTAAATAAAGCTTACATTCAGGATGCCAAGGCGCTCTGCAGTGGTTCGTGCTTTTTCAAGCATGCCTTCAGAAATGTCAATCCCATAAACAAAACCTGAGCTTCCTGTAGCCTCAGCCAGCCGCATAACATCAGTTCCTCTTCCGCTCCCGAGGTCAACACATACTTCTCCTTCAGAGGCGCCGGAGTAATTTATTGCTCCCCCGCATGAAAGGCAGCAGGACGATTCAGCCAGACTGCTGTACCTGAGGTTTATTTCGGTGAGGTCCTGTTTTGGCTCCATGGTGCAAAAAGAATTTTATCATTAATTTGAGCGGCAAAGATATAAACTTTATTTTTAAATCGCAATAGTATCACCTGAATCTTTTTGATATCACTATTTTTTTTAATTTTGTGGTTTTGAAATTCCGGGATGGGAAAAATATTTAATAAAAAACTGTCGGAAAAACAGCTTGAGAAGCTTTTTACCGATGACGATGAATGTTACAGATTTCTTGCTGAAATAAAATGGGAGAATGGTTTCAGGTGCAGGAAATGCGGTAACACAAATTACTGCGAAGGAAAGACTGCTTACTCGAGACGATGTACGAAGTGCAAGACTGAAGAATCGGCATCATCAGGCACTATCTTTCATAATTGCAAGTTCCCGGTGCACAAGGCTTTTTATATTGCATACAATGTATGCAGGGGCAATGAGGAAATTTCCACTTATGAATATGCAAAGCGTCTGTCGCTCAGGCAGATGACATGTTGGAATTTCAGAAAGAAGATCAGGCATGCCCTTCAGGAAATGGATTCACTTTCAGAAAATGAAAGGCTTACGATTCGGAGTATTAACAGTTGATGCTTGATTTTATCGGTCTGTTACGGTCTGTAAAATTTCAAAGGTTTCATCCGACGCTGCCTTCATAATACGGGCAATTTTTTCAGGCTGGCCCGATGCCATCTCAGCCCCGTTTACAAGAGCAACATAGGTTTTCCCGTCATCCTTCAGGTACACTGAGATCCGGCATGGCATAATTACCGACATTATTCTTTCATCGTTAAGCTCAAGCATTTGTCCTGAATAGGCGGGTTTGCAAATCTCTATCACCTTAACTGGTTTAACCTTCCTGCCCGATTTTGCAAGAGACTGTTGAAGGTCGTGAATCGCGGGGATATTCCATTCTCTCCTTTTAGCTTCAGTTGTGAGTTTCTCAATGGTTTCTTCAAAGCCGTACCTGCTTTTCCTTTCAGTAATAAACATTGCCGGTTTTGTGTCGCTCATAACTTTCTTTAAGGTTTAAAAGGGTTTATGCAAATGTACCGACACTTTTCATCATTTCTTCATAATTATTAAAATATCTTTGCATTGAACTATACAAAGATCTGAGAATGATATTTGTTAAGATTATTTTAAACCAGGTGAAAATGAAAATTCCGGTCAGAATATTGCTTGCAATCCTGATAATGCTTTCGGCAGGGCACAGAGGGTACTCGCAGGCTGAGTCGCAGAGCCAGGATACCCTCCGGGTGCAGGCTCGGGAGAAACGGAACCCCGCTGATGATCAGGGCCAGGCACGAAAAGGGTATGCCTACGGGCAGGCTGCCAGGGAAAACGGATCAAAGACTGCCAAACAGGTGAGGGGAAGCCGTCCGGATCTTAGCAGGGCAAAAGGCGCCAGGCCGCCGTCAATAGTCAGACCTTCCGGATCAGGGGTTCCAAAAGGTATCGGAAAACCGGGTGGTGCAGGAAGAAAGGGTGGAAGATAACTTTTATTTTAAGCGCATGGTCAACAGGACGCATATACTGAAAATAGGAGTTTTCAGCTTTCTGCTCTTTTCAACCTTTTTGCAGGCACAGGAACCCGTTGTTTCGTCGCGCGATATTTCAGCCGGCAATACTTTTAACAATAGTGAAAAGACGCATTCACTTTATGCAGGAGCGGGTTATGGAAGCAATTTCATTTATCTCGGTTCAACAATATCCGGCGATCGGCCATATGGCTATGCATCCGTTTCGTATGGCTTTAAAAACGAGTGCTACATTTCATTGTCTGGAGTTCATCTTTCGGGAATGGATCCGTTTGCGTCATTTTACACAGGGTCCCTTACCTACAGCCGCGCAATCAACAACTGGTTCGACATTTCAGCCGGGCTGTACCGTTATCAGGTAGTGCCATCACTGACTGATACACTTTTCAATAGTTTTACCTACAGCGATTTGACCCTTGGTTTTGACTGGAGGCTTCTTTACACAAAAATATCAGGAGGGGGTTTATTCTCTGATGATAACCAGGCATATTTTCAGATAAGAAACTCACATTATTTCCAGACTCCGGAATTGTTCAGAGGGAAAGCAAGCTTTTCTTTTGACCCATTCATTAACTTTCTTTTTGGAACTGTCACCACGGTTAAAACAAACGGGGAGTCGCAGTATTACTATTCAGTATTGTCCCATTCCAGGAACTGGAGAAAGAAAGGTCAGGGCCAGGGCCAGCAGACCACTTATTCTGACAAATTCGGCCTTGTGGAAATTGATCTTGGGATACCAGTCTCGTTTAATACAGATATATTGACAATCGAAGCTGAGCCTTCATATATGATAACATTATACAATGATTCATTTTATCCCGCCACAGGTGGTTTTGTGTTCCTGATAAGCTTGTATTTCAGGGTTTTTTAGTTGTAAATTATGAACGTACTTATTGTAGAAGATGAACCTGGCCTTGCAAAAGAGATAGCTTCATTTCTGAAGTCGGAAAATTTCCTTTGTGACCTGGCTTATACTGGAAATGAAGCTTCAGAAAAGATAGCAGTAAATCTTTATGACTTTGTTTTGCTCGATCTTGGGCTTCCTGATTATAACGGCCTTGATCTCATAAAAGAGGCGCATAAGGCAGGAAGCGAAGCGTCTTTCATCATAATTACAGCAAGGGGTGCTGTTGAGGACAAGGTGAAGGGTCTTGATCTGGGGGCAGATGATTATCTTGCCAAACCATTTGCGCTTGTTGAGCTGCTCTCAAGGATCAATGCTGTGGCAAGAAGGAAGTTCAACATAAAAAGCCAGGATGTTAAACTGGGCGATTTTGTTATGGACATACAATCGCGTATGCTTACCTTCAATGGTGATCCGGTCGACCTTACAAAAAAGGAGTTTGACCTTCTTCTGTATCTTGTTCTAAACAGGGATAAGGTCCTTACACGGCAGCAGCTTTATGAACATATCTGGGGAAATATACTTGATGATCAATACGACAGTAACTTTATCGACGTTCATATTAAGAACCTGAGGAGGAAGCTCAACAGCCATGCTCCTTCGCCCTGGCTGGAAACTGTGAGGGGGGTCGGATACAAGGTAACGGCAGAATAGTATCTCATTAAAGAAATCATGATCAGACTGAAGACCAAGCTTGCATTGTTCAACCTGCTTTCCAAGCTGGCCTTCACTGCATTGTTCCTGCTTTTCCTGCCGATGATCATCGAAAGGATCAATCTCCGTCAGGTTGACAACGACCTGGTCCAGAAACGTGAAAAAACCATTGGCCTGATAAGTCAGTATGGAATAGAGCCTTTTATAAATCCCGACTCTTCAGTTTCGTTTGGTAGTTATAATATTCTGAAAGAAGAATTCATAAGCCTTGAAAAAACGGATTTCCCCGGCGAGCTTAATGAGATTGATATCAGCAGCCGGATTCTTGAGGATGAGGAGATAAGTTACAGGGTTTTGAACTATACGCTTTTTGTCGACGGACAGAAATATCTTCTTGAAATCGGCCGCAGCCTTACGAGCATACAACAGGCAAAAAGGAACATAAGCAGGATTTTATTCATTTTTATAGGTCTCATAATCCTTATCACTTTTATCACTGACCTTCAGTACACAAGGTTAATACTTGTCCCTCTTGAAAAGATTACAAAAAAGCTGAGTGAGATTTCAAGTCCGTCGAAATTTGACAAGACACCGGTAAAAACAAACACAATTGATTTTGCCAGTCTCGATAATGCCCTGCGCAGCCTTATGGATAGAATAGGAGAGGCTTTTCGTAAAGAAAAGGAAATTACTGTTGATATTTCTCACGAACTTCTGACCCCCGTTTCGGTTCTCAGGAGCAAGCTCGAAAACATTCTTTTAAGCCACCATATTGACCAGGAGGTTGCCGGTAAGGTTGAAGAGTCGCTTAAAACACTTCACAGGCTACAGAGTCTTGTGAATTCACTTCTAATGATTGCCAGGATAGAAAGCCATCAGTATCTCAGGGAGGATACTTTTTCAGTAAAAATGCTTATTGAAGAGATTATTGAGGAACTGAAACCCCTGGCTGAGGATAAGGAGGTAGCCTTAACAGGTCATTTTCAGCAGGATCTGATATTCAGTGATGCCAACAGGCCGTTGATTTTTTCAATGTTTTATAATATTGTCAGTAATGCTGTAAAGAACACGCCTTCGGGAGGAGAAATAAATATAAAGTGTGTGCCGGCGGAGAAATGCTTCAGTGTCGTGATTTCTGATACAGGCAAGGGCATGGATGATGAACAGCTTGCTCATCTCTTTTCACGTTTCAAATCAAGGAAAGGCCATGACGAAAACGGGGCAGGCATTGGACTTGCAATTGCCAAATCGATAGCCGATTTTCATAAAATTAAGATACAGGTTAAGTCAACTCCCGGATCAGGAACAGAATTTTCTTTTGATTTTCCGCGGAATTCATGAAATCTTCATGAAAAATTAATTTTCACAATTTTACATTTGATTTTGTTGGTTAAGATTCACGACAGGGTCGCCGGGCGGCAGTCAGATTATCAAGAAGAGATCTGGTCTAATCCCTGCAGGTACTGTCGGGAGGGAATCGGGTAATATAACTTAAGCATTTCATCCTGAGAACGTAACAATGGCTGATTCGGGATGAAAACATCAGGGAGGTGTTGTATGATAACACCTCCTTTCTTAATTTCATATCTTATTGGCAGAAAGCATCCTGATGGCTTTAAGAAAAAAGCTTCAGATAATTCCTCGGGATTTTACTGAGATTATATTGCTTCCGTTTTTCAAAAAGATCCCGTTGTTTTGAACAACATAGTCTTGCTATCTGTTTATTGTTCATAAATTAAAATCATTAATCGCTATGAAAAAAGTTTTTTTGTTTTTGCTGGTTATTCTGCCGCTGACCCAGATATGGGCTCAGGAAAAGAAAGAAGACAGAAATTTCAGGATCCCGCTTATCGGTGAGCAAGCTCCCGCATTCTCTGCTCAATCCACAAACGGATTAATAAACTTCCCTGATGATTTCGGGAGAAGCTGGAAAATTTTATTTGCCCATCCGCAGGATTTCACTCCTGTCTGCTCATCTGAGCTGCTTGAACTTGCAAACCACCAGACCGATTTTGATAAACTGGGTGTTAAGCTTGTTGTTCTCTCTGCCGATCCTCTGGGCACACATAAAGACTGGAAAAAAGCCCTTGAAGAAATTAATTATAAAAACAGGGGTAAGGTGACAATTAAGTTCCCGCTTGTTGATGATGACAGACTTGTTGTTTCAAAACAGTATGGGATGATACATCCTGCCAACAATTCCACCAGGGATGTAAGGGGTGTATATATTGTTGACCCTGAAAACGTTATCCAGGCCATTTATTTCTATCCCAATCATGTTGGAAGAAGTACTGAAGAACTCCTGAGGGCAGTAACAGCATTACAGACTGCTTCTAAGAATAAGGTAATGACACCTGCTGACTGGAGGGCCGGTAATGATGTAATGGTTCCTTTCCTTCCGTCAGCCGACAACAGAAAGGCTCCTGCCGATACAAAGGATGTTTACAGTGTATCCTGGTTTATGACATTCAAAAAACTTACCGAATAATCCAGTTTGTTTCATAGCGATTTGATCTGCAGCCGGCGGATTAAATTGCGGACCGGGCCTGAAAGGGCCCTTTTTTTTATCAAAGGCCCCACCCCTGACCTCTCTCCGGGAGGGAGAGGGGAACGCCGTATATAGCATCGGTCTTACCGCGGCTCCCGGGGGAGTGGGCGGCAAACAGAGTTCCCCTCCTTGGAGAGGCAAGGGGTGGGTTATAAATCATCAAAACAACGAGGTTGTATTTCCGGAGTCCCGACCTCTCTCCCGGTGGCAAAGGACTTGTTTTTTGAAGTATTGTGCAAGGCATAAGCATCGAATATGTTTAATGATTGCCGGGGCTGCATCGTATTTTTCGTATTTTTTATTATTTTTGCAGCCTGAAGTGTAAACCGGTCAGTTTTCCGGGTGGCCAGGAATTCCCGAAACTTCGGGACAAAACCGGCGATAACGGAGGCTGAATGGGA
>Ga0208695_1000067_pt1 | contig 142561 bp, 133 predicted proteins | sample AD_UKC111_MetaG_FD_184449 | JGI IMG/M metagenome (GOLD analysis project Ga0208695, IMG submission 184449) | Active sludge microbial communities of municipal wastewater-treating anaerobic digesters from Hong Kong - AD_UKC111_MetaG (SPAdes)... | ecosystem: Engineered > Bioreactor > Anaerobic >... | reverse complement strand
TCCTCCTTCTGCTAAGGTAAGGGGAGGTCTGCAAAAAGCCTGGTTTGAAAGTTTATCCTCAAGAAATCAATCAATTTGTAGTTGACTCTCTATCAAGGGGCTTATGCAGACCTTTCTGCACTAAGTTGTTAATTTTTGTTAGGGCAAGGGTAGCTGCAACCACTGGGGGGCATCCTACTGTATCCACCCAGCCAAGACTGACCTAGCGCAGTGCCGTTAGTGCGGATCACTGCATTGCCCTATTGGTTACCGCCTGTCCATGCAGCCCTGGCCAATAAAGAGCTAGAGATGCTAGCCGCGCTAAGCAGCAGCCCACCCCTAAAACCTTTTAAACGAAAAGTAAGGAAATCTGAGCTTTTTGCTCTCTTGCTACTTTATCTTTTTTGCTGCATGCCTAACCATAAAGCAAAAGCAATCAGATTGCCGAAAGCGAATCCCACTACTAACACCCATGGAGAAGGGATGCAGTGTTCTCCTATCGGGATCCAGCAGATATCCGAAGCCATTTTATTTCTAGGGAGAGTAAGTAAAAAAGCATACCCAAAAAAAATACAAGCAATTACACAAAACCCATAAATTTTTTTAAAAGACACTTCTTTTGCTTTTAAATACGCAGCCAGCCATACAGCAGCCATGGAAGAAATAATAGTGAATAATGTTTGTCCCCAAGATAAGCCTTCCATTTGAAACTGTATAAAAGTATTTAAATTTAAAAGAAAATCAAGATTTCTTTTTACTTTTTTCCGTGAATCTGACCAGTTTTATTATAAAATAAGTTATGACGGAAATACCTAAAGGAATTAGAAAGTTTGCTTCATAAAAAAGAATAGGTGAGTTTAATTTTCCTTTATCAAAAAAGACTAAAATTGATGAGATTAAATTTATAAAAACACAAAATACCTGTAAGCAGAAAAACACAATACAGGTCATTAAGAAATCAGGAAGAGTGATCTCCCTGTCTTGGATTTTCTTTATAAGTTCTGCACCTAAAAAACCCGTTAAGAGACCCCAAAGAAGATTATCATCCATTTTGCTACTCCGAAAAATAATAAAAATCAGCAGAGGAACTCCTCCTTCTGCTAAGGTAAGAGAAGGTCTGCAAAAAGCCCGGTTTGAAAATATACCCTGCTTTGGGTCGCTGTATCTCCAGTGACGGCTTATGCAGACCTTTCTACACTAAGCTGTTAATTCTTGTTAGGGCAAGGGTAGCTGCAACCACTGGGTGGCATTGCGCCAAGTCCTCCCGTCCAGGAATGGCCGAGTGCAAAGCCGTTAGTGCGGATCACTGCATTGCCATATTGATTACCGCCTGTCCATGCAGCCCTGGCAAATAAAGAAGTAGAGATTCCAGCTGTGCTAAGCATCGCCGTGCTGTAGACCCCAGAAATAAGGCCCCCCAGCATTCCCACGCCAGCAGCGTAGGCTGCTCCACTGGAGCTTCCCCCTCCCCAATAGCCAGTAGTTTGGCGGCTCTTGTAAGAGTACATACTCACATTTGTAAGGCCTCCAAGTGCCATAGCTCCTGCTACCGCTACCGGAATCAAAGCCCCCTCCGTCTCCCGCATTTCTGTTTCAGAAAGCGCAGCCAGTTGCAGGGGTGCCGCTTCTGACTCAAACAGTCTCTGCGTATCCGCCGCGGTAAATTCTCTGGCAGCTGTACTGGCCGCCACTGACCTTGTCTCGGCAAAGGTGGGATTAGCCAAACTGAAGGTCAGACTGCTGATGAGCACACTTATTTTCAAGCTTTTCATGGTTTACCTCTTGAACAATGAAACACAGGGCATGTTGTAAGCGGCTGCATCATAAAGTATGCAGCCAGCTTAGCCGCAGGTCTGCCCCGCCAGAACCTGATGCATTGGCTTTAAAACTCAGATTGATCGTGCTGTCTTTGGAGATTCCGTAGCCCACGCCCAGCAGCAGGCTGGTGCTGGTTCTTCTGAAGCCCTGTGCTTGCCCGTCTTGCCGGTCGGCTTGCTGGGCGGTCCACTGCACGCCGCCGGTGAAGGTGACCTGATCATTCACCGCAAAGGCTATGGAGGGGTTTAGCAGCAGCAGATTGCCCGGTTTGTAGGAGCTATTGCCGTCTTTGCGGCTTTGGTTTAGCCGGGTGGCTGCGGTGAGGGAGAACACCACCGGGTCAATGGCCTTGTAGGCGCTTAGCCCCAGCAAAAAGGATTTGAAGGAGCTGCTGCTGTTTTGGTGTTTTTCGCGCAGGGCTAGCTCGACAAAGCCCAGCACAGCGGGGGTGGCATCATCTTTTTTGAACTGATGGTTTATGCCCAGCCATGCATCGGCAAAGCGGCTTTCCTTCTGAGGGCTGGGTTCAGAAAGCGCACTACTGCTGCGGGTATGACGGTACAGAGCGCTGGCGCGGGTAAAAATCTCGGTCCTGGCCATCAGCCCATAGCGTAGCCCTGCAGTAGCCACCAGGGCGTCACTATTGGTTTTAGTTTCCCCAATGCGGGTAGGCAGGCTAATAAAAGAGGTAGGGCCCGTTTGCAGCAAAAGCGGCTCGCCTACCGCAAGGCCTTGCCGGTCGTGATTGCCATAGGCTAAAGACAGTTCAAGTTTGAGTTTGCCTTTGTCGGTCAACAGATCTTCAATGCTCAGGGGTAAATCGGCATGGGCGGTGTGACTTAAGAGCAAAAAAATCAGTGTGCCTATGAAATGACGAGTATCCATTACACTCCCTTTTGTAGAAAATTTTGCTGGGCCGAAGTTTTTATAAATCCTGATGTTTTGCTAATAAAGCGAGATCCTATAGCAAAATCTGCAATACCTTAATCAGGTGAAACCACTATTTTTAAAAGTTTTTTGGTAGCTTTTTCTAGTGAAAACAGTGCAATAGCAGCTTTTTAGTGGGACAGTGCAGGGTAGAGGCTCTGGGTATGGAAATTTATGAAGTAGGGGGTTGCCTGCGGGATGAATTGCTGGGTCTTGCCGTTAAAGACCGGGACTGGGTGGTGGTCGGGGCGACTGTCCAGCAAATGTTGGAGGCGGGGTTTAAACCCGTCGGTAAAGACTTTCCCGTGTTCTTACATCCAAAAACGCAGGAAGAATATGCCCTGGCGCGTACGGAACGCAAAACCGCTGCTGGTTATCACGGCTTTGTCTTCCATGCCGATCCCTCCGTGACCGTGGTGGAGGATCTGGCCCGGCGTGATTTGACGGTGAATGCGATAGCGCGTGACCCGCAAGGTCGGCTGATAGACCCTTTTGGGGGGCAGGCAGATTTACAGGCGCGGGTTTTCCGGCATGTAAGCCCCGCATTTGCAGAAGACCCGGTGCGAATTTTACGACTGGCCCGCTTTATGGCCCGGTTTGAGCATTTTACGGTCGCGCCAGAAACGCTGGCCTTGTGTAGGCAAATGGTGGCTGCGGGTGAAGTGGATGCCCTGGTACCGGAGCGGGTATGGCAGGAGTTGAGTCGGGGCCTGATGGAGCCCAAGCCTTCCCGCATGATAATGACCCTTCTGCATTGCGGAGCCCTGCAGCGCCTTCTGCCCGAGCTGGCCGCTTTGCAGGCTGTAGAGCTAACTGCTGCTTCTGGAACTGTAGATTTATTGACGCATATCACGCAGCTGCTCGATCGTGCTGCGCAAGTACAGGCGCCGTTAACGGTGCGTTATGCCTTAATGATGCAAGGGCTGAGTCAACCCTACCTTTTGCAGCTTAAGATTTCTTCTGTTTTTTCGGATATCAACTTACTGCGAGGCGTTTGTAAACGCTTACGGGTCCCTGCGGAATGTCGGGATTTAGCGCTGCTGCTGGCTAAAGAAGCCAGCAATATTCATGCGTGTCTTGAGTGGGAGGCGACTGCTATTGTCCAGTTATTGGAACGTTGTGATGCCCTCCGTAAACCAGAACGGTTTGCCCAGTTGCTTCAAGCCTGTGCACTCCAGGCTCAAGCAATCCAAGTGTTCACAACGAGTGAAGTGGGCCAGCCGCAAGCTTATCGGCCAGCAGGGCATTTGCAAGCGGCATTACAGGCTATTCGCGCGGTGGATGCGGGGGCAATTGCAGCAAGGTATATAGGGCAGCCCCAACGGATTAAACAGGCTGTCCATGCAGCCCGTGTTGCCTGCGTACAAGAAAAACTAGAACGATAACTTATTCTTTTGTTTAAGCGTGCGGGTTGTTTTACTGGATTTGCCAAATCACTGGCATGGGCGGTGCTTTGGTCCAGTGATTTTTAAAAAGATGTAGAGGGCCTGAAAAAGAGCCTTTTGTTTAAAACCTAGACGGTTCTCAAGCGAACCCTTTTATTCCCTTTCTAAATCCATTTAGGGCTAGGCGCCAAGCCCAAGACAGCGTTCTATCAGGAGCAGGCCAAGCGACAACAGAAATGATTGAGAAGGGAAATAAATGAGAAAGTCCATTAAACATCTTGCAGTGCAACAGTTTCATGTTTTATTAAAAGAATTTATTTTCCACCATAAGAAATTATGAGAGTAAGGCTTTGATTTTTCTAAAAAATTAGAGAAAAGCATCTATATTTTTTATGAGCAAAAGTATTGCTGCGCTGCGCAAGGTTTTATGCTTAGGCTTGGATACCACTCCCTTATATGGGCTTCCCGAAAAGCTGTGCCAAGCAAAAGAATGTGGGCCGGTTTTTCAGTGTGTACCCATCGCTAATTTTCTTTTTGAACTTTTTTTTGAACTTTTTAGTTTTTTACTTTATGGGAGTCTTATATGTCTATGCGCGAACTTGATGCACAAAATATCCAGAAAGAATGGGATAGCAGCCCCCGGTGGAAGGGCATCAAGCGTGGCTATGGTGCAGAAGAGGTAGTCCGTCTGCGCGGCTCCCTGCAAGTTGAGCATACTCTTGCTAAAAAGGGAGCAGAAAAATTATGGCGCTTGCTTCATGATGAGCCATTTGTGCATGCGTTAGGAGCGTTGACGGGTAATCAGGCCATGCAGCAAGTTAAAGCTGGGTTGAAGGCCATTTATTTATCTGGTTGGCAAGTGGCGGGGGATGCGAATCTGGCCGGTGAAATGTATCCCGATCAGTCTTTATATCCCGCCAACTCAGTGCCTATGGTGGTTAAGCGTATCAATAACACTTTCCAGCGTGCTGATCAGATTCAGTGGTCCGAAGGTAAGAATGATATTGATTTTTTCGCGCCTATTATTGCCGATGCAGAAGCGGGTTTTGGCGGCGTCCTGAATGCATTTGAACTTATGAAAGCCATGATTGAAGCGGGTGCGGCTGGAGTGCATTTTGAGGATCAGCTTGCTTCAGTTAAAAAATGTGGTCACATGGGTGGAAAGGTATTAGTACCCACCCGTGAAGCAGTGGCAAAATTGATCGCAGCCCGTCTGGCGGCCGATGTATGCGGGGTACCTACTGTGCTGATTGCTCGTACAGATGCCGAAGCGGCGGATTTGGTGACCTCGGAAATTGATGATAATGACAAACCTTTTTTGACGGGAGAGCGTACCGTTGAGGGTTTTTACCGCAGCAAAGCGGGCCTGGATCAAGCCATTAGTCGTGGTTTGGCTTATGCGCCTTATGCGGATTTGGTATGGTGTGAGACCGGCAAACCTGATCTTGCCTATGCAAGGAAATTTGCTGAAGCGATCCACAAGCACTTTCCCGGAAAAATGCTGGCCTATAACTGTTCACCCTCGTTTAACTGGAAGAAAAATCTGGATGATTCCACGATTGCAAAGTTTCAAGCAGAGCTGGCAGCGATGGGTTACAAATTTCAGTTTATTACCTTGGCCGGCTTCCATAGCCTGAATTACTCCATGTTTAACTTGGCTTACGGATATGCCCGGCAGAACATGAGCGCTTTTGTTGAATTGCAAGAAGCAGAATTCGCTGCTGCTGATAAAGGTTTTACCGCGGTAAAACACCAGCGGGAAGTAGGGACGGGGTACTTTGATGCCGTGGCTAGCACCATTGAGCGCCAAGCATCAACGGCCGCGTTGAAGGGGTCCACTGAGAATGAGCAGTTTTTTGATAAGAAGGTCGCTTAAGAGCAAACTTCAGGCAATAGACTGTGCTTACTTGTTTCTGCAGTAAGCACAGTTTTTTAGCTTTACTGGTTTTAATTTTATTTCTTCAATCATCTGGCCATGTATCAACCAAAGCCGAACAGAACTGCCTCGAAAATAGCATCGCAAAATCCTGCCTTCTAATGGGGAATTCGGCTTACGGCTCTTTTTAAAAAGAAGCTGTTGAAAAAGTAAATATGGCGATACCGATGATGAGTGCTACTACCATGAGTGATATTTTTGCCAGACGTTGATTCACACTTTGTAGCCATGGCCATACTACCGCTATCTCGAATGCAAGCGCATAAATGGCTATTTTTGCCCAGAGTTGATGCTCCAGAAAATTCTTAAGAAAAGGTTCGCTCAACATCATTTTGCAACTGGTCCAGGCTAATACCCCCGCACCGATATACATGATGATGGGATATTTTTCGACATATTTAAGAATTAACTGCGAGCCCCAAATAACTATAGGGATAGAAATTGCCAAACCGATGACTACCAATAGCCAGCTGCCCTGAGCAGCTCCACCTACTGCCAATACATTGTCTACACCCATCACCGCATCGGCCACAATGATCGTACCAATGGCGCTGCGCACGCTGCTTTTTGCAGCAATATTGTGTTCACTACCCCCTTCATCAGTGACCAGCTTGCGGGCAATCCATATCAAGGCTAAGCCGCCTACTAACAAAAACCCCGGGATTTTAAGCAAATACACCACGATGGTCGTTAGAAAGATGCGTACTGCAATGGCGCCAAACATGCCCCATAAAATCACTTTTTTTTGATCTTTTACAGGAACATTACGTGCGGCAAGTCCAATTACAATCGCATTATCACCTGCCAATACCAGGTCAATAACAATAATTGCGAGTAAAGCCGAGGCAAATTGCATAGTAAATATGTCGGCTATGGAGAAGTTCATAACATTACTTTCAGGCTGTTAAAAAAGAGGCTGCTTTGTAGCAGCAGTAGTGCAGAAGTTTTTAGCTGCAAAAGTTTGTTTGTAATTCAGTTAAGGTGGAAAATTCTTTACAGATGCTGGAATTTTAAGACAATCTTACGCAGGCTTATTTTCGACCTCCTGATTTATAACAAGTAGGGACTTTGCAAAATTAAATTAAGAGTACGGGACGTTGTGCAACAACGCAGAGGTGAGACTATGTTTTAAGCACATAAAGAACCGATAGTGGAGGCTGTCTGTAAAGAAAAGCTATAAATATTTGCCAACATTTAAATTGCGCTACAAACGGCCGTGTAGAGGCGATGAGAAGTCTGCCGGTCGGATAAGCTCAGTTAAGGCAAAACCAAGAAAGAAAATTAAATGAATCTTCAACAAATGCGGGTACTGCGCGAAATTGTTCGACAAAAGTTTTCTCTTACACGGGCAGCCGATGTTCTACTGACTTCGCAACCGGGGGTGTCTAAAGCGATTGCCGAGCTGGAGGTAGAGTTAGGTTTTGCAGTCTTTCAACGGCATGGAAAGCGCATGCTAGGCTTGACGCCACCTGGAGAGAACGTTCTTAAAATCATAGAAAGAATTTTGCACGAAGTGGATAATCTAAAACGTGTGGGTAGTGATTTTGCGGGAGAGGGAACCGGAAAACTGACTATTGCTACTACTCACACGCAAGCACGTTATTTTTTGCCTCAAATTGTTTCTGAGTTTCGGTCTAAATATCCTAAAGTTAATCTGGCCCTCTTACAAGGAACCCCTCGTCAGGTGGGGGAGTGGGTAGCTCAGGGCCAAGCAGATATAGGAGTAGCCACTGAGGCATTAACGCTTTTTGATAGTCTTGTAACCTTACCTTGTTATACCTGGCAACATGTTGTTGTGGCGCCTAAAGGACATACCCTGCTTAAACATAAAGAAGACTTAACATTGAAGCATTTGGCACGCTATCCCATCGTGACTTATGAGTCGCAATTTACAGGAAGAGGCCGCATAGATATGGCGTTTTCCGGAGAAAATATTAAACCCCATATCGTTCTGGAAGCCATTGATTCTGACGTTATCAAAACCTATGTCGGCTTAGGGTTAGGTATAGGCATTATCGCAGGGGTAGCCTTTGATTCGGGGCGTGATAGCCCTTTAGAAGCAATGATGGCAGGTCATTTATTTGGAACACATACTGCACGCCTGGCTGTACGGCGGGGTGTGTTTTTACGAGATTTCACCTTCACTTGCCTACAAATGATGGCTCCTAAGCTTGATAAAGAGCATCTGAAAACCCTGGTGTTTGGGCAGATGTAAACGGATTGACTAGCCTTGACTCTCTTGATTGCGAATAAAAAACTAAATGCAAGCTTTATCTCTCTGCCCGGTACAAACACTACAGAATATTAAAGGCATTTTTACAGATGTGGATGACACCTTGACTGAACATGGTCAGATGAGTGCTGCCACCTATACGGCCTTAGAGCAATTACAGAAAGCGGGTTTTAGCGTGATTCCCATTACCGGTGGGCCGGCGAGCTGGGCCGATCATATTGCGCGGGTGTGGCCTGTGTCAGCGGCCGTCGGAGAATCGGGGGCGGTAAGCTATGCCCGCACAGCAAGTGGTTTTCGCACTTTTTTTGCGCAAACAGAAGCAGTACGTAATGCAAATCAGGTAGCCCGGGAGCAGGCTTGGGCAGCGGTTGCCCATAAATTTCCAAAAGCGCAGCTAGCGTCTGACCAGTGTTTTCGCTTATGCGATTTAGCGATTGATTATGGGCAAGACCATAAGCTTGAAGCCGAGACGGTGAAGGCTATTGTGGATATGCTTAAGGAACGCGATTTTAAGGTCAGAATCAGTTCTATTCATATTAATGCATGGCGTGGGAGCTATGACAAGCCTGAGGCAGCCCAGCGTATTGCTAAAACCTTGTTAGGCCTTGATCTGCTCCAGCAACTTGATCAGTGGCTCTATATTGGGGACTCTTTAAATGATGAAGGTATGTTTGGTCTTTTTCCTTTCTCAGTCGGGGTTGCCAATATTCACCGAGTCTTAGGGCAGTTGAAACAACACCCCGCTTATATTACGGAAGCTTCTTATGGTGCAGGTTTTTGTGAACTCGCTCATAGGCTTCTAAAAGTGCGGGCAGCTCCTGTATGAGCATACAAAACACAGGCGGGATGGTTTATGCAAGACCCTCGTCTTGCTGTACCTAACTTTATAACAGCCGGTCCATGCAGGCTATTTTTTCTGTTACTTTCCCATTTTTTGCCCTGGTGCTGGTGGGCTATTTGGCTGCTCGGCATCAGCTGTTGCCTGATGCGGCTATTACTGGACTAAACAGTTTTGTATTGTTTTTTGCATTGCCCTGTTTGCTCTATCAATTTGGGGCATCTACGCCTATTGCACAATTATTAGATCTACCGCTGATGCTGATCTATGCGAGCTGTGCATTGCTGATGGTGTTTTTTACGTTGCTTATCAGCCGCAGTAGAGGCATGAGCAGAAAGGATGCAGCGTTTAGCGCTTTGGTGGGAGCTTTTCCAAATACAGGTTTTATGGGTGTACCTTTACTAACAACCCTACTGGGGCCACGCGCTGCTGGTCCGATTATCATCACTATTTTGATAGATCTATTTTTTACAAGCTCATTGTGTATTGCTTTGGCACAAGCGCATACCTCAGATTCTTCAGCTGGCCCCACCAGAGCGCTTTACCTTCGTGCTTTCAAGGGAGCACTCTCCAACCCCTTGCCTTGGGCGATTGGTGTGGGAGGGCTAATGTCTTACGGGCAGCTAGGCTTACCCCTTCCCATCGAGAAAGCGGTCAGTATGCTGGCCAATGCAGCCTCTCCTGTCGCTTTGTTTGCCATCGGGGCTTTACTGGCCAGTACGCAACGCAGCAGTGCAGGAGCTGCTTCTTTGTGGAACTATCTGCCCATGGCAGGCATTAAATTGCTGCTGCATCCTGTACTGGTATTGCTGACTGGGTTTATTGCAATTGGCTTAGGCTGGCCAGTTAGCCGCGATGCGGTGCTTATTATTACGCTGGCGGCTGCCTTACCGAGTGCCAGCAATGTTGTACTACTGGCAGATCGTTATGGCGCAGAGATAGGTGGGATTGCAAAAATAATTTTAGTTTCCACCGCACTGGCGTTTTTAACTTTTTCAATTTGGGTCTATCTTTTACCTTTGGGCTTTTGATTTCTTAAGTTAAAAAAACTTATAAATCCCGCCTTAATTGGGTAGACCACAGATCTGTCGATGCGCCTTCGATACCCGGGAAAATGAATGGGAGCGCCTCATGCGAAAGGGCTTATTAGACTCGGTCAGCAGGAATTGCTTGTGCATGTTCTATCATCAGTTGCAAACGCTCTACTCCTTGATACTGGTTAATAGCTAGTCGGTAAGCGAGGGTAACTTGCTCTGGCAGAGTTTGCGTATGACCAAACCAGATCCCATCGAAAGAGCTGTTGGAGCCAGAATTGCCCATTGGGCGTAAGCTTAATTTTAAATGTCTGTCCTTTAAAATACGTTGGGCCACTACTGTAAAAGTATTGCAAAACAGAGGCGCCTCAAAACCCTGGCCCCATATCTGTGTCTCTAGCGAAAGCACTTGTTCTACAGTAATTTCATGCAACTGTAATGCTCCGTCGGTCAGCACTGCTCGTAATTTAGCGGTGGGTTCCAGGAGTGCATCACACACTTGTTCAAAAACCTGCCTAAACATTTCCAGTTTTTCTGCCTCAATTGTCAGGCCTGCAGCCATGGCGTGGCCGCCAAATTTTTTAATAAGCGCGGGGGATTGTTTAGTAACCAAATCCAGCGCATCGCGTAGATGTAAGCCGGGAATAGAGCGCCCCGAACCTCGTAACTCGGCCTGGGGTGTGTCGTCGGCCCGTGCAAATACAATAGTGGGACGCCAAAATTTCTCTTTAATGCGCCCGGCAACAATGCCCACCACTCCCTGGTGCCAACTGCTATCGTGTAAAACAATTGCCGATTTTTGCTGGGTGGCCTCTGCACTCAATTCAGTGAGGAAGGCTAATGCATCCACTTGCATATCGGCCTCTATTTCTCGCCGCTGATGGTTAATCTCATCTAACTGCTGCGCCAGGGTAGTTGCAGTGTTTGCATCATTAGCAAGCAGGCACGCAATCCCTACACTCATATCGGCTAGTCGACCGGCTGCATTAATTCTAGGGCCCAGAGCAAACCCCAGATCAAAGGTAGTGGCGCGGCGAAAGTCTCGCCCTGCCACGCTGAGTAAAGCTGCTAAGCCGGGTTGCATTCGCCCCTGCCTGATACGCTTTAAACCCTGGGATACCAGTTTGCGATTATTGGCGTCCAGTACTACCACATCCGCTACTGTTCCCAGTGCGACAAGGTCAAGCAGAACGTCTAAACGGGGTTGCGTAGCTTGGGTAAATACTCCTCGCTCTCGCAACTGGCTACGCAGTGCCAGCAATACGTAAAACATGACTCCTACGCCTGCCAGATGTTTGCTACCAAACTGACAGCCCATCTGGTTGGGGTTAACAATGCAATCGGCTGCCGGCAAGTGTGGGCCAGGTAAATGATGATCGGTAATCAGCACGCGCATCCCTAGTTCTTTAGCTGCAGCTACTCCTTCTACACTGGCAATACCATTGTCCACGGTGAGCAACCAGTCTGGCTTACCCAGCCGAGGATGGGTAGCCGCTAATGCGACCACTTCCGGACTGAGTCCGTAACCCGTTTCGAACCGGTTAGGAACCAGATAATCCACCTGCGCGCCCATCAAGCTCAAACCCCGCATGGCGACTGCACAAGCGGTAGCTCCATCGCAGTCATAATCAGCAATAATGCACAGCTTTTGCTGGCTTGCGATGGCATCAGCTAAGAGAACTGCAGCTTTCTGGGCAGAATGCAAAGACTCCGGTAGTAGTAATCCTTCCAGCCTGTTTTCTATTTCCTGCGGACTGCTCACCCCTCGTGCCGCATATAAGCGTGCAAGTAAGGGATCTACCCCTACTTGCTCCAGAAGGGCGCGTGCCCGTACAGGAACGTTGCGCTCAACAAGTTTTATGTCTACTGTCATTTTTACCTGGCCTACACTCTTCGAGAATCACAAGCTTTATGGAGCAAGCATACTTGTCATGAGAAGAGACTCTACTGCATCGGTTTGAGGCAGGAAAGTATCGCGCAAGCGCCAATACCAGCTTGGCTGAATGATTTGAGCCTCAATTCGCTGTAATTGATTAGCTTGACAGTTTAAAACGCTTACTTGAGTATCCACAGGCAAAGTCTGAACAATGGCAGTGAGCTGGTTGATTTGAAGCGCTAACTGATCTTTAGCTGTATCGTCAGAAAAGCTTAAGATGTCGCGCCCTGCATCCAGCCAGAACAAAGCCTCTGCTGGGTGGGGATTTAAAGAAGAACAAAGCGGTTCTTGCAAGACTTTTGCTAGCAAGTGCGCTCTATGCCGCGTATCAATAATGCAATCAAAAACCTGGTGAGAGGAAGCTAGCTCAGGTACAGCTCCCCCGTGCAGCCAGAGGGCGTTGATCGCTAGCTGGCCCTGCAACTGTCGTGCCTTATTCACGGGATGTTCATGCCATACCATTTGTATGAGATTAAGAAGCCGCCGTGCTTGCCGTCCGGCAGCTTCATCGGGGTGTCCTAGGTTTGTAGGATGATGGAGTGCTGAGACAAAAGAGGGGCCAGGTAAATCAAATACAGTTTCCAAGCACCAGCCATATTCATCTAACTTTAAACAATCAGGATTATTAGACGCTGTTAAGGCAGCATTGGCTGTTGCTATCAACTCCTCGGCCTGTTGGGAAGTTAAGGCTTGTACGGGTGTCAAAATTGCATGATCGCGTGCCAAGGCCCAATGACAGGGGCTTACCTCATAGTAGTTCAATCCGGGCTGTGCCTTTCCGCGGCTTGCCAATAAGGCTGCTAGCGCAGCCGCACTTTTTAAGCCATAGCTTTGTGCCAGCCATCCATACGCTGCATCTTGAATGTCGGTGTAGCTAGAAATACCTCTATTGCCGATGCAGCGTAACCTTGTGCCAAAAGCCGCCCGCAGGGTTTGCGCCAATTTCTCCCTTGGTAGAACAGTGCATATGTTATCGAGCAACACAGTCAGTTTCATGAATGATCTACTGGATGAGCTAATTAAAAACCCTCAGTCTAGTGTTTATAGGTATTTACAGCCAAAAAACCTTGAAAAAACTTATAAATATTAGGGGTAAAGTTTTTAAAGAAGCGCTTTGTTTTTATTGCCATCAAAGGGCCTCTGCTAATAAGGTGCAAAGCGGGCCTATAAGCCGGATTCTGTGCGGTCGGGCGAGATAATACTCACCCTGGCCCGACAGTCATTTCTCTAGGCAGCTCATTACTGAGATGCTCAAGCCCTCTACCCGCAGACAACGCATGGGCCACGCGTGAGCCTATTCAGGCTCTTGCCTGCCTATTTGAGGTTGCTTCCAGTGGGGTTTGCCATGCCAGCGGTGTCACCACCGCTGCGGTACGCTCTTGCCGTACCCTTTCACCCTTACCTGATCCCTGCTCTGCAGGGCCATCGGCGGTCTGCTCTCTGTTGCACTTTCCGTCAGCTTTGGCTTGCGCCTCCTCTGCCTGGCTGTTAGCCAGCACTGTACCCGATGAAGTCCGGACTTTCCTCCCGCAGTAAGTTGCACACAACTTAACTGCCGGCGACTGTCCGGCCCACTTTGCTCCTATATTGTTGCACGAGGCTTATCATCATGCCTAATAAATAAATATAACTTAGTGGAGAAACGAATTATGCGAACCAATTTGCTTGTAGAGGCGCTTAAACGTGAGCTGAAAGCACGTGGTATTACCTATGCTGAGCTTGCTCAGCGGATTCATATGTCTGAGGCTAGTGTAAAACGTATGCTCAGCCAGCGTAATTTTACTTTAGAACGTCTTGATGAAATTCTGGAGGCCTGTGATGTGGAATTATCTGATTTGATGAGGGTTTCCTTGGCTGAAGACAGGTTAATTTCCCAGTTAACTGAAAAGCAGGAGCGGGAGATTGTGGCCAACCCAAGCTTGTTTGTGGTCGCTGTTGCCTGCCTAAACCAAATGCGCTTTGAGGAAATTATTGAGCTCTACACCTTAAGTGAAGCGGAATGCATCATGCATTTGAGCCAGTTAGACAAGATGGGATTCATCGAATTGATGCCCGCCAACCGCATCAGAATGAAAGTAGCGCGTACCTTTCACTGGTTACCCAATGGTCCTATCATGCAGTTATTCAGGCAGCAATCCAAAGAATATTTTGACTGTGACTTTTCGGGTGTTGGGGAGAGGTTTTTACTCGTCAATGCAATGTTGACCCGAGGCAGCATAGAAAAATTTATTGAACGCATGCAAGAGCTTGCTCGTGAATTTTCCCGTTTACACACCGATGATGCCCGGATGCCTTTTGATAAACGCCATGCACATAGCTTGCTATTAGCGGTGAGACCGTGGGAACCTAGCTTTATGCGTTCTTTGCGACGTACATCCGGCGCACTGAAAAAATAAATTCTTTTAAAAGCTAGCAGTAAGAGCAAGGCTTTGCAGCGTTATAACGGAGGTTAACGGAACAAATAGGATGTTTAGGACAATTTCTTTTTTTAGATTTCCTACGAATTGCAACAGTGGATTTTTTATTGAATAAATTTTCAAGCAAACTTAACGGTTTTGCGGTTAAATACTGGCTGCCGAGTTTTCAGCGGGAGAGAACCATCCCTTGGTCACCGAAGGCGTAGTTCCCCAAAATCGCTCAGGTCCCCGAACCGCTTAAACTTATCGGCACTCTGGAGAGAGTCTTGCGTGACAAGACCGCCGAAGGTGCATGAACAGTGCATTGCTGTTCTCAACTCTCAGGTAAAAAGGACAGAGGGGGCGCAAGCAGACCGCGTGGGTCTGAGGCAATTGCGCCTGTCCTTTTGATGATTTATGCCTCTTAAACAAACTCCTTTGTATGCAAGCCATTTTGCGGCTGGCGCCAAACTCGTAGACTTTGGTGGCTGGGAAATGCCTCTTAATTATGGTAGCCAAATACAGGAACATCAGGCCGTGCGTACAGACGCCGGTATGTTTGATGTCTCTCATATGTTTCCCCTTGATATTGTTGGTCCGCAAGCCATGGCATTTTTGCAAAAATTGCTGGCCAATGACGTGGCAAAGCTTAGCCAGCCCGGTAAAGCTCTTTACTCCGCTATGCTGAATGAACAAGGAGGGGTTATTGATGACTTGATCGTCTATTTCCGAAAGCCGGGCAGTTATCGCTTAGTGGTTAATGCTTCTACTTCAGCTACTGATCTTTTTCATATGCAGACCCTAGCTGCAGCGTTTAATGTCACTATTATTCCTTTGCAGCAGCAGGTGGCAATGCTCGCGGTTCAGGGTCCTAATGCTCGGGATAAAGTGTGGCAGGCACGCCCTGCCTGGAAAGCTATCAGTGCCCAGTTGCCTGTATTTTTTTCTGTAGAGTTGGGAGATATTTTTATTGCTCGCACCGGCTATACCGGAGAAGACGGGTTTGAAATTATGCTACCTGCTGCTGAAATAACCGCGCTCTGGAAAGATCTGATTGCTGCAGGGGTACAGCCCTGCGGCCTGGGCGCGCGGGATACTCTGCGTCTTGAAGCGGGCATGAATCTTTATGGTAGTGAGATGGATCAGATGATCAGTCCGCTGGATGCAGGTATGGGCTGGACAGTAGATACTAAAACAGACCGTGAGTTCATTGGTCGCACAGCCCTTCTGGCATCAGGGCAAAAACACGCATTCCTGGGTCTAAAATTGCTCGATAAAGCGGTTATGCGTAGCCATATGAAAGTGATGAGCCCACACGGGCAGGGAGAGGTTACTAGCGGCACGTTTTCTCCCACTTTAAATGCTTCGATTGCCTTAGCACGCTTACCCTTAATCGTAAAAGTGGGTGACGAGGTGCAGGTTGAAATTCGTGCGAAGCTATACCCAGCAGTGGTTGTTAAACCTCCGTTTGTAAGAAATGGAAAGGTTCTTGTCTAGGCTTTTTTGTTTTCTTTTATTTCATCAAATTTTTATTCATATTCAAGGAGCGCACCATGGATTTTCCTGCAGAACTGAAATACACAAAATCTCACGAGTGGATTCGTGTGGAGGCTGATGGTAGCTTGACTTTGGGCATTACTGATGCTGCCCAAGATATGCTGGGAGATCTGGTATTTTGTGGTGACGCGAAGCTCGGAGAAACGCTTAAGGCTGGAGATACAGCTTGCGTGGTGGAGTCCGTTAAGGCTGCTTCTGATGTTTATATGCCGGTAGATGGAAAAATTATTGCATTTAACGATGCCCTCAGCAGTGCGCCAGAATCCATCAACAGTCAGCCGTATACTTCCTGGCTTTTAAAGATCCAGCCCAGTGATAGCGCCGATCTTTCGGTCTTACTAGACGCTACAGCTTATCAGGCCGCACTAGCAGCCGCTTAAAAGTAGGCTGCTTCTTTCCCGCTCATTTTTACAGCATCAATAGTTAATTAAACAATGAATCTCTCTGAATTAGAAAACGCTAGCGAATTTCAAGCCCGTCATATTGGGCCAGGTCCTGAAGATATTGCACAGATGCTCGCAATCGTGGGCAGTGATTCTTTGGGCGAGCTCATGCAAAAAATTATTCCCGCTAATATTTATAAAAAGGATCTCTTGAATGTTAGCGAGCCTTTGTCTGAAGCTTTCGCACTGGCTGAAATTAAGCGTTTAGCTAGTAAAAACCGCGTATTGAAAAGTTTTATTGGTCAAGGCTATTACGGTACTTATACGCCCAGTGTCATATTACGGAATATTCTTGAAAATCCCGCCTGGTATACGGCCTATACCCCTTACCAGCCAGAAATTTCTCAAGGCAGGCTGGAGGCATTGCTAAATTTTCAAACGATGATTAGCGAGCTAACAGCAATGGCGATTAGTAACGCCTCCTTACTGGATGAAGCCACTGCTGCTGCAGAGGCAATGACACTGGCTAAGCGTAGTGCCAAATCAAAAAGTAATGTGCTGATTGTGGCTGATGACTGCCATCCCCAAACCATAGCGGTATTACAAACTCGCGCAGAACCTTTAGGAATAGAAATTAAAACGGGATCTGTTTCACATTTGATGAAACAAGGAGATTATTTTGCTGTATTGGCGCAATACCCCGGGACGACAGGGGTAATCCATGACTTAAAACCCTTTGCAGATCAGGCACACACCAACGGAGCTTTATTTCTGTGTGCTACTGATTTGTTGGCTTTAACTGTACTGGAAGCTCCGGGAGTGTGGGGAGCAGATATTGTGGTAGGCAGTGCCCAGCGTTTTGGAGTGCCGTTCGGTTACGGAGGCCCTCATGCCGGGTTTTTGGCTTGCAAAGATGAATTTAAGCGCAATATGGCTGGCCGTCTGGTGGGCTTGAGTCGCGATGCGCAAGGTAAGCCGGCATTACGTTTAGCGATGCAAACCCGTGAACAACATATTCGCAGAGAAAAGGCTACTAGCAATATTTGCACTGCGCAGGTTCTATTAGCGGTCATCGCCAGCATGTATGCCGTCTATCATGGCCCTACGGGGTTGAAGCGGATTGCGCAGCGTACTCATAGGTTGGCTGTGATTGCAAGGGACGGTTTGGTGCGCTTGGGTTTTAAATGCCCGATCAGCGAGTTTTTTGATACCTTTGTAGTCGAAACGGGTCAAAGCACCGATGCTCTATTGCAGTTGGCTGTTCAAAAAGGAATGAATCTGCGTAAAGTGAGTGAGCATCTGATCGGTTTAAGTTTTGATGAAACCACAACACGTCAAGATGTGCAGGCTCTCTGGGAAGTATTTGCTGCCAAAAAATTTTCCTTTACCGTTGCTGAACTTGATAGCACTGCAAGTAGCTGTTTGCCAGCGCGCCTTGAGCGGAAAACGGCATATCTGGAACATCCTGTTTTTAATTCTTATCACAGCGAGACAGAAATGCTGCGTTATATTCGCAGCTTATCGGATAAAGACCTGGCTTTAGATCGGGCGATGATCCCCCTGGGTTCTTGCACCATGAAGCTAAACGCCACGAGTGAAATGATACCGATCACCTGGCCCGAATTTTCCCATATTCACCCCTATGCCCCTGCCGATCAAGCCCTGGGTTACCAAGAGCTGATCGATACCCTGTCGGGTTGGCTATGTGAAATAACCGGGTATGACGCAATCAGTTTGCAACCCAATTCCGGTGCACAAGGCGAATATGCCGGCTTGCTGGCTATCCGGGCTTATCATCGCTCCTGTGGGCAAGCACACCGTGATGTGTGCCTGATCCCTTCTTCTGCGCATGGTACCAATCCAGCCTCCGCCCAAATGTGCGGTATGGAGGTAGTGGTGCTTAGCTGTGATGCCCAAGGCAATGTGGATATTGCTGATCTCAAATCCAAAGCTGCCCACTATCAAGATCGACTTGCAGCGCTGATGGTAACCTATCCTTCCACCCATGGAGTATTTGAAGACGAGATTATTCAGATTTGCGAGATCATTCATACGCATGGTGGTCAGGTTTATATGGACGGCGCTAATATGAACGCTTTAGTTGGCACTGCTCAGCCGGGAAAGTTTGGTTCTGATGTCTCCCATCTGAATCTACACAAGACTTTTTGCATCCCCCATGGAGGCGGAGGTCCGGGAGTAGGGCCCGTAGCCGTGCGAGCCCATCTGGCGCCTTTTCTGCCCGGCAGTGACCATACGGTACAGAGGAAAGTAGGCCCTGTTAGCGCGGCCCCGTTTGGTTCAGCCGGCATTTTACCGATCAGCTACATGTACATCCTGATGATGGGTAAGGAAGGGTTGCGTAAGGCTACCGAGCTGGCCATTCTTAACGCGAATTACATTGCTAAGCGCTTGGCGCCGCATTATCCTATCCTTTATAGCGGTCACGAAGGTCTCGTAGCGCATGAATGCATTATTGATATACGGCCTATTAAAGAAAGCTGCGGGATTACGAATGAAGATATTGCCAAACGTCTGATCGATTATGGCTTTCACGCCCCAACCATGAGTTTTCCGGTGCCGGGCACACTCATGATTGAACCTACTGAAAGTGAGAGCAAGGCCGAACTAGACCGTTTCTGTGAAGCCATGATTCAGATTCGCCAGGAAATTAATGCGATAGAGCAAGGGAGGATGGATAGAGAAGACAATCTTCTTCGTAATGCTCCTCATACTGCTGAGATGGTCACAACCGATCAATGGCCTCACCTAAGCTATAGCCGAGAACAAGCCGCCTATCCTCTACCCAGTCTAAAGTTACGTAAGTATTGGCCCCCGGTAGCCAGAGTTGACAATGTGTATGGTGATCGCAATCTGGTTTGCTCTTGCCCTCCAGTAGAAGACTACCTCCTACAGTAGCGACTGCCAGAGGCTGCTTGCGTTAGTATTTTTTGATAAGGCTTAAAGATTTATATTGAAAGTAGCATGCTATAACACGACTCATGAAAAGATAGGCGCTTTCTAAATTTCTGCTTAGACTTCATCCTGCGTAATAATAAGTAAAGTGGAGAAACCGATGAAGCTAAAAAATATTTTGCTTGGTCTTTATCTGAATCTTGCTCTGGTGTGTAGCACCCACGCTAGCAATGCTGATTTATCTGCAGCCAGTGGGGCTGCTTCTGCCCTCCCCCTGGCTGTGTCCGTTCTTGGAGCAGGAGGGGCGGCGGTGTTGGTAACGGAAGGTAGCAGTTTTGTGGTCAAGTCCGTACAAGCTTCTGGTCAGGGAGCGGTGTGGATACTGGAGCGCACCTCGGATGGTGTCCAAGCTAGTGTCGAGGTCGCAGGAAAGCATGCGAGTGATGTCACTAAGCTGGTGGGAAGTACCGTCGTGACTACTGTACTTGCCAGTGGAGTGCTTTTGTCAGCCGCTGGCCAGATCATTGCCTTTGTACCCAATGAAGTAGGGCGCGCCCTGATGTATCACCAGCCGATCAAATGACCATGTCCAAATTCTGCTTCGTTTTTTCCAAACTACTTCATCTAAAGCTACGGCTCTTGGCTTTAGGGTGGGCAATACTGCTGGTAACGACTCCTGCTTATGCGGGACGTTCTTGTGAAGAAACTCCTCTTCAGTTAACCACGCTACAGAAAGGCTTAGCCCTGGCAGGTCGGGTCAGCGACACTCTGGATGCAAGCGGCGCTACAGTAGTTGCAATTGCTAGAGCAGGGCAGGATCTGAGCAAATATGGTCTGCGTTATTCCCATCTTGGATGGGCATATAAAACCCCCACTGGATGGAGAGTCGTGCATAAACTGAATCAGTGTGGAACTAGCACTGCCCAGCTGTACCGGCAAGGTTTGGGGCAATTTTTTTTAGATGATCTTTTCGCTTATGAAGCGGCTGTACTCGTACCGAATAAGCAGATACAGGAAAATTTATTTTCTCTGCTGCAGGATGACTCAAAGCTTAAACAATTGCATACCCCTAACTACAATATGCTCGCTTACCCTTGGGCACAGAAATATCAGCAGTCTAATCAATGGGCTCTGGAAGTGTTGGCTTCAGCAATGGAGCCTAGTGCTGTTGATCGCGCCCGTGCTCAGAACTGGCTCAAACTTAAGGCTTATGAACCGGCAGTATTTAAAATTGGAGCAGCTACCCGTTTGGGAGCGCGGATGACGCGCGCTAATATTGCTTTTGATGACCATCCTAACGAAAAACGGTTTTCTGATCGGATTGAAACCGTTTCTGTGGAGAGTGTCTTTGCTTGGATGCAGAAGAGCAATTTCTCAGAAGCTTTGCGTGTAGTGCGTTAGGGGCTTTTTGTTAAACTTCGGTTTTTATCAAGACGCAGGATGGTCCCGAGGCGGTTTTGTTGGGATTTTTATGAGATCGTGCACAAAGATTTTTTTGCTAATCAGTCTTAAGATCTTAAGTTTATTTTCTATTGTCGAACTTCGTGTTTGAGCTTATTGTTGGCAGAGTAAACCAGCGGAAAAAGCTATGCCTCCATTCAATATTTTTCAACGTGTTTCACAAGCACCCACTAACCCTAAAACTGCGACTAAAACACGTCAATTCGATGTGGCTTCTCTTTATCAGGGGCCTGTTAGCACGGAAACAACAACAGCTTCTGAAGATCAGCCCTTGGATGAAAAATTGCGCCAAGCTTATTTTTGGATTGTCAATAATGCGATTATCAGCCCGCACTACGATATTGAATATAACGATGGCCCGCCTCAAACCTACACCGTGGGGGATAGCAAACGAACACTGACTCTTCCATCGGCTCAAAGCTACTCTAGCTTTATTCTTTTGCCTTTACTGACCTTTATTACTCGGAAAAAATGTTTATTTGTCGGCGGACCAGGCCGTGGAAAAACGGCTAGTGCGGTTTTGATGGGGGTATTGTCTGGTGCAACGGTGCGAGAGGTTCGGCGTGCGATGCAGCATGGCCATCCACAGATGAGTACTGCCGATTTGTTGGGTAATCCTTTGCCGGCTGATCTAATTAATGCCCAGAATATGGAAGATATTCGGATTTCTTGGCGTAAATGGTTGTCCATGCGGGTAAAAATTGTGGACGAATACAACCGTATTCCTACTCGGACACAAAGTGCGCTTTTGACGGTAATGGGAGATAACTATGCCGAGCTGCTAGGGCATATTTATGAATGCCCAGAGTCGGCGTGGTATCTCACTGCAAACGATGAGCAGGGAGGGGGGACCTATCAAGTCATTGATGCGCTGAAGGATCGTATTGATGTTACTGTTCAGGCACTCGCTTTTAACCCGCATTTCCTGAATAATTTATTGCTGCGTATTGAAGAAGATATCCGTCCTGAACAGCTAGTTCCGCGGGAAATTATTTTTTCAGACGAACAGGTGGATCACGCTGCAGCGGCAATACGTCAGATAGAGCTTCCAGAAGCGGTACGGCGGAGAATCGAATTTTTTGTAAGTCAGTTCGAGTTATGCGAAACGGCGGGTGCGCAATTTGAATACATGACTAAAGATACGGCTCGCCTTTCCGGTGTTGACTGGAACCAGATCGTAGTAGCTGATAATGGCCGGGATCGCTTAAAAGATTTGGGTTGCCAGACCCGCAACGGTGTTTCAGTGCGGGCTCTTATCAGCTTATTACTGTTTTCTAAAGCCTTAGCCTACTTTAGAGGCAGCAGTGCAGTGGATCTGGAGGATGTCAGGCAGATCTTACCGTTTGTGTTAATAGGAAAGCTGCAGGCTGATCTGGAAGCTCCTTTTTTTAGTCTGCCAGAAAACGCGGCTTACCGTGTAGATCGCTTAAGCTGGCTGCGCCGCATTTTTGACCTGGCTAATGATGAGTTTAATCGCCTTGACTTGGACCGTGAGGATCCGGTAAGGGATTTATCAGCAGAGTTTGAAAAAGGTTTAAATAATCTAAGCGAACGCGAAACCCGCGCACGCTTATCCAAAATTGAGCGTCTTATTGCGGACCGCGCTAGGGGTCGCAAACTCTACGGCCATTTATATGATGATTTGCTCAAGCTAAAGTACTTGCATCAGCGGTACACCAATTATTTACACTGGCTACGCTCTCAGTAAATGTTTCTTTCAGAACCCTTTGCACGTGTATTGGCAGAAAACCGCAGCCACTGCAATGCACGCGTTGCTCAGGCAAAACATCGTTATCCGGGTTTTGATGCGGAGGCCTTTTCTGTTTTTTTAAAAACTAGCGTAGATCCTGTTGTAGCCGCTGTAGATACCTTTCTGCCCAAAGAGGTTCAGGAAGTTGGATTAATTGCGTATGACGTCGCTTTAGAGTTAGTAGCTCAATCTCTGGCTGGACCAGGTGCCCGTAATCAGTGGCTAGATCGGGTTTGGGGAGAGTTAGTCCCCAAGTACGCTCAATTAGTGGCCCATCAGCCTCGACTGGTGTTGGCAATGCTGAGCAATGCCATTCTAAATATCGAAAAAGTACCTGGTGTGCATATAGAACAATGGTTGCAAGAGATGAGGTGCTTGGCTCATCATGTAGACAGTGTTGAAAAGTTACAGCACTTAGGAAAAATTCTTGCATGGCGTTCAGGAGCAGCGCATTTTCGTGAGTCAGCGATTGCTGCGGCTTCCGAGCTGCCTTCCCCGATAGCCTTAGCCGCTGTAGGAGCTAATGCAGATTCCAATTGGAACGCAGTAAAAGACCAATTACTTGCTAATCCGTGGTGGTCACCAGAAAAATCCAAAACTGAGCTTGCCTTGCAAGGGATCTCTGTAGGGCAATTTACAGGTTTTGGAGGAATATTTGAGGTCCCTCCCCAAGTACAGGCCTGTGAAGAAGGTTTTCTTGTCAAAAGCGCTGATCGGTACAGTTTTTTAATGGCTGATGTTTATGGTGCTGTCCTGCAACCCGCCAGTCAAGAAGAGTTTGAACAATCCACCAGTGTTATGAATGCTAGCGGCCTTCCCCCCCCCAGATTGCAGGGATCTCGGTTAATCTTAAAGCGGGGTGAAATCTTATTGAATTTGTCGCAGAAAAATCTTTCTTTTGCCTATAACTTTCATACAGTAGCCATCACTTCTTCCTATACCCATGCAATTTGGCTCTTTCCCCTGCAGTAAGCATGAAATTATTTGCTAATTCAGAAGCCTTTCCTAAAGACTTGCTTAACGACTGGAAAGCGGCATGGCCAAAAGCTCTGGAAGTATGGAGTCGTTTTACACGGTTACGGGAAGCAAAACTTTGCACTACACATAAAGAAGCTGCAGCAGAAGGATTAACGGGCAGTTTTGCCATGATTCGCCTAGTTGATCAGAGTGTTGTGATCGATTTGGAGCGCATTCAGAAACTTGGTTTGCAGGATTACGCAGTCGAAATTCTTGCCCATGAAATAGGTCATCATGTATTAAGCCCAGGTAGTGTTACAGAGCAATTTCGTTTGTTAGCGCGCATGCGTCGCGCCTTACCTACCTTAGAAGCTCATGCTCCTATGGTAGCTAATCTCTACATGGATTTATATATTAATGATCGTTTGCAGCGCCATTCGGATTTACGCATGGGGGATATTTATTTACGATTGGCACAGTTTCAGGCACAAGATAAAGCAGAGAGTGCTAGTCGCGTATGGACGCTTTATATGCGGATTTATGAACAGCTCTGGCAGCTGGAAGAAGCAAGCTTGTCGTTTAATAATAAAAGCTCAGCCGCAGATGAGCATGTTAGAACCGATGCCTGGCTAGGAGCCCGCCTGATCCGTGCTTATGCAAGCGATTGGATGAGTGGCGCGGGAAAATTTGCCACTTTATTGCTGCCTTATTTGGTAGAGGATGCTGAGCGAAAGAGCAATCAGCGCATGCTGGCTTATCTGCATGACACCAAAGACGCTGCCTGTGGAAGTGAACCTTCCGGTGCACAGGAAATTGAAGCCGATGAGCTCGAAGAAATAACGCATCCTGCCAATGATGAACGAATCTCTGGCCTAGAGGAACAAATAGAGGCTAACCCCAACATCAGCAGACAAGAAAATAGCCTAGGGCAAAGGCGCGAACCTTTTGAATACGGGGAAATTCTCAAAGCCGCGGGTATTACGCTATCAGATCATGAGATTGCCGTCCGTTATTATCGGGAACGTGCTTTACCCTATCTAATCCCTTTTCCTGTGCAGATGAGCCCCCAATTGCCGGAACCCCAGATGGAAGGAATAGAGCCTTGGGAGATAACAGACCCATTAGAAGACTTAGACTGGATGCAATCGATCTTGCAGTCTCCCCGTCCCATTCCGGGGCTAACAACAATGCGACGCTTATATGGATATGAGACTAGTAAACAAATAGCGCAACAACCTCTGTATTTAGATATGTATGTGGATAGTTCCGGCTCCATGCCTAATCCTCAAATACAAACTTCTTTTTTAACGCTAGCAGGGGCCATTATTGCGATGTCTGCTCTGCGAGCGGGATCCCGGGTAAAAGCTACTTTATGGAGTGGCAAAAACCAGGTAACGCATACCCAGGGTTTTGTTCGGGATGAAACCCAGATTCTGCAAGTGCTGACCGGATTTTATGGAGGGGGCACCTGTTTTCCCATTTCTATTTTGCGCGAGACCTATACCACTATAAAAGCTGATGACCCGCCTATCCATATCTTGATGATTTCCGATAACGGGATTACTACTATGTTTGATACTGACGAGCGTGGTAACAGTGGCTGGGATATTGCGGCCCGCTCGCTGGCAAAAGCTGGGGCAGGGGGTACCATGGCGCTTAATTTACCTTCTGCTTGGGAAGTGCATACCTATCTGAAGGATTTAAAGCGCGCTCAAGATGAACAGGGATGGAGAATTCATGCGGTGACGGCATTTGATCAACTTATAGCGTTTGCCCGTGCTTTCAGTCGGCAATACTATGGGACAACATCTACGAGGAACATAAAAACGCATCTTTAACATAAGGTTTAAAAAATTGGAACAATTTGAATACCGATAACTTCAAGCAAAAACAGGGCCCTAATAAGCTGTATCGCAGCGTATTAAATTTGCGCTTTCGACCTCGATTGATCGATGCGCTGCAGAACTACTCCCTCTCTCGCTTTGCTAAAGATCTGGCGGCTGGGGCTACAGTCGCCGTTGTCGCATTACCGCTTGCCATGGCGTTTGCCATCGCCTCAGGACTGCCTCCACAGGCAGGAATTTTTACTGCCATCATCGCCGGTTTCTTGGTCAGTGCCTTAGGGGGAAGTTCTGTACAGATTGGGGGGCCTGCAGGGGCTTATATTGTTATTGTGTATGGAATCGTCGAGCGTTATGGGATTGCTAATCTCATTATCGCTACCGCAATGGCAGGTATTGTGCTGTTCGCAATGGGAGCACTAAAGTTAGGAGGGCTTATACGATTTATTCCTATTGCGGTGGTGATCGGGTTTACTAATGGCATTGCAGTACTCATTGCGTTGTCACAAGTTAAGGATTTTTTAGGCCTAGCCGTTAGTAATGTTCCCGGAGATTTTTTTGCCAAAATAAAAACCATTGTGGAATATTTGCCCACTACTAATTTTTATGCAGTGGGGGTAGCGTGTAGTGGCTTGATATTAATGTTGTTATGGCAAAAATTGCTCCCGCGCCTAGCTCCTAAAATGCAGTTGACCACCAAGTTAACGGCGATTCCTGGCACCATTGTGGCGCTTGTGGTGTTAACCCTCGCGGTTTCTACCTTGCATTTGCCGGTTGAAACCATAGGAAGCCGCTTTGGTGGCATCCCTCAGGCTTTACCCAGATTTGTCCTTCCCGAGTTTTCATGGGTCACGGCAAAACTGCTTTTTATTCCTACACTGACGATCGCTTTGCTAGGAGCGATTGAATCTTTGCTGTGTGCTCGAATAGCAGACGCCATGATCAATACCAAAAGCCGGCATGATCCAAACCAAGAGCTAATGGCGCAAGGCATTGCCAACATCGTTACCCCTTTTTTTGGAGGAATGCCGGCTACCGGGACCATGGCCCGTACCGTCACCAATATTAAAAGCGGGGCGAGTAGTCCCATTGCAGGTATGCTGCATGCGCTTATTTTGCTGCTCATCATTCTGATGGCTGCTCCTTTAGCTAACTCTGTACCTTTGGCAGCTTTAGCCTCTATTCTGATGTTTGTTGCTTGGAATATGGGAGAGTGGCGGGAATTCAAGCGCTTGCGACACTTTACCGTAACTTATCGTCTCATTCTGGTAGGAACATTTTTACTGACCGTTATTTTCGATTTGACTATAGCCGTTGAAGTAGGTCTAGTTATTGCTTGTTTAACCTTTATCTACAGAATTTCCAGCCTCACCCGGGTGACGCCGGCTAGCGAAATAGATTATCCAGTCTTGCGTGGTAAAAGCGGTGCAGTCAGGGCTTATCGTTTGTATGGAGCACTGTTTTTTGGAACCGTCCATCGTATTGAAGAACTTGGTGAAACTCTGCCTAGCGGGGTTTTGGTACTGGACTTTAAAAACCTGCTTTATATGGATACGAGCGCAGTAGATGCTTTGCGATTACTGTTGTCTGACTGTAAAAGAACGGGAGTTCGTCTCCTTGTCTGTGGATTGGCTGGACAAGCACTAGAGATGGCAGAACGATCCGGTTTTCTGGCAAGCTTGGGGGCAGAGAACCTGGCTTCTACTTTTGAGGATGGCTTAGGAAAGATCTAGGTCCTGTTCAAGCTACTTTTACCAGTGCGAACGGGGTGCAAACTGCGCTACTCCAGCCGCACGACAACGGCAAGGCTGGTGCGGCTTTGCTAGGCGTGCAACACCCCGTGTTACGGTTTGCAAGCTGCTGCCTTCGGGGTGCGGATTAAAAAGCCATGCGCCCCGTTGCAAAACTTGCCGAGGGACAAGCTCGGTGTGTTCGGCGCCTTGTACATGGTTTTTTTAACTCGCAACGCCTCTGCTAGAAGAAAGTGAATAAGCCCTAGTTTGATTTAAGAAAAACCCAAAAGTATCCGGTTACCCGCATCTACGGGATCCATTGCTTCGCATCTTCCTTCAAAGGCTTTGCAAAATGCGGAAAAGCTTTCTTCAAAGCCAGCCCCGTTTCCAAAAACATTCACCGTTATTACCCCGCCGGGCCGCAAGGTTTTCCGGCATGCAGCATAAAACTCGACGCCATCATAAACTGGGCCACGTGCTTGAGCATCGTACAAATCTATTTGCAGCACATCGCAGCAATTGCGATGATGAATATCACTTACCCAACTCCCTGCATCTTCAATGAGGACGCGCAGGCGCGCATCGTCGGGAGGAAGTTTAAAAAACTGCCGTGCACAATGCACTACAGCAGGGTTAATTTCTACCGCAGTGACCCGTGTGTTGGGGTAGTACTTCCAGCAATATTTCGTCAGGCTCGCGGCCCCCAGACCTAGCTGAACAATATGCCCTGGATTGCTGATGTATTGCTCCCAGGCCATCATGTTACGGGTATATTCAATCTCAAGCTCAAAAGGCTTTTTAATGCGCATGGCGCCTTGCACCCATTCGCTGCCAAAATGTAGAAAGCGTAGTCCGTTTTGCTCGGACAGGGTGACCGGATCTTGTGCTTGGGCGCCGCGTTTGGCACGGCCCGCCAAGGTACGCGCGGTAGATTTCAACTGTGTACCCTAAAGCTCTGAAATTTAAAGGCTGTCATTCAAAACCCTAAAAATTGCCTTGCGCCAGGCGGCCAGTTTTAGCTCAAATCCGTGCGTGGCATTAGCAGGGCTTGAAGAAGGAACAGGCAGGGTTAATAATCCCTGCTTTCCCCAGTTTTTTATATGCCTTTGTGCAAAGCTGCCGTTAAATAAAGCTCCCCGTAATTGTGGTGCAATCTGCAAAAGTAGGGCAGGATCAGTAGGTAAAAAAGATTTAATCGCACTATCTAGGCTACCGCTTCGCTGGCAAGCGCCTACCGTATCCCACAGACCAATATGGTGTTCCAATAAACGGGCACACCGCAAAGAATAAGGCCATTGCAGTAGGGGCTCGTTCAAAATGCAACTCATCAAAAACCAAAAGTGATTGCGTGGATGGCCATAATATTGGTGTTTGGACAGAGAAGTTTCTGATGGGAAACTTCCCAAAATGACGCAGCGGGTGCAGCTGTTCGCTAGGGGACGAAAGCCGGTGTTCATCGCTTTTGTTTTTACAAAAAACCTAGCCTAACAGGAAGGCAAGATCTAATAAGCATGTACTGCATTATCTGGAAAACTCCCCTCTTTCACAGCAGAAACATATCGTTTGATCGCATCTTGCACTGAAGTACTGTCTTGCATAAAGTTGCGTACAAACCTTGGTAATTTCATCGGGGTAATACCTAGCATATCGTGTAATACCAATACTTGTCCGGAACATTGCTGACCCGCGCCAATTCCGATAGTAGCCATCGTCTTTAAGGTATTGGTCAATTCTGCCGCTAATACAGCAGGCACCATTTCAAGCACACACAGGCTGGCTCCTGCAGCCTCTAAATCGGTAGCCTCCCGCTTCAGTTTATTGGCTGCACTCTCTTCTTTGGCCTGTAGACGATATCCCCCCAAGGCATGCACACTTTGGGGGGTTAAGCCCAGATGCGCACACACGGGGATACCTCGGGTAACCAAATATTCCACAAGCGGGGCGGTCCAGCCGCCGCCCTCGAGCTTAACCATATGGGCTCCTGCCTGCATCAGTGCGCAGGAAGAACGATAGGCTTGATCAGGCCCCGTGTGATAACTTCCGTAGGGTAAATCACCTATTAGCCAGGCAGTTTTATTTCCCCGCGCCACACACTGCATATGGTAGACCATGTCAGCCAGAGTCACGGGAACAGTAGAGTGATGACCTTGCAGCACCATGCCTAAAGAATCCCCTACTAACAGCGCGTCTATCCCACAGGCATCCGCTACCGCAGCAAAAGTAGCATCGTAAGCCGTAAGCACCGCGATTTTTTCTCCCTGCACATGCATTTTGCGTAAATGCGGCAGACTAATCGCTTTGCGTTCTGGGTAAGAAGTGGTTTGTGCGGGGGAGGATTGAGCGCTCATGATCAAGGTTTTTTAAAGGTTTAATGCAATCGCAGCAAAACTTACGGGAACATTATTGGGAGTGATAGGAAAGCCGTACATAAATAGGGGCATAAGCTTCGGCCTGAGTCACTTCTATCAGGCTTTCCTTGGCCAGCTCCAGCATGGCAATAAAATGCACCACTAACACTTGCATGCCTTGATTAAGGATCTGCTTAGCGCTGAATAACTCGGTGAATTCAACAAATTTTACCGATTGCAGTTGCTTAAGAATCAGGCTCATATGCTCCCGCACAGAGAGCTGTTCGCGGCTAATGGTGTGATGCTGGGTCAGTTTGGCACGTTTGACCACATCAGCCCAGGCAACTAGCAGATCAGAAAGCCCCACTTCTGGAAACAAGGGCGCTGCGCGCTCCTGCATAAATGCTTGTGCCACTAGAAAATCGCGGCCTTTCTGAGGGTGCTCTTCCAGAGTATGGGCGGCCAGTTTAATTTGTTCATATTCCAGCAAACGGCGCACCAGCTCAGCACGGGGATCTTCAGGCTCACTGCCATCTTCTTTTTTGCTGACGGGCAGTAACATGCGGCTTTTAATCTCAATAAGCATTGCGGCCATTAGCAAATATTCAGCAGCCAGCTCCAGATTACGGCTGCGGATCTCCTCCACATAGCGCAGATACTGGGTAGTGACCTGCGCCATGGGAATATCCAGCACATTAAAATTTTGTTTGCGGATTAAATACAGCAATAAGTCCAGCGGGCCTTCAAACGTTTCAAGAAAAACCTCCAGCGCTTCTGGAGGAATATACAAATCGTTAGGTAAATTAAACAAAGGCTCGCCATACAGGCGTGCTACCGCTACTGCATCAACCATCTCCGGTGCAGTTGCAAGAGGTTCTTCAACGGTTATTTGATCAGTACTCACCTTATTTTTTAAAGCTTAAGCTTATCTTTTGGGTCGGTTGCACGGTGGGTCCAAAAGGGAGGACCTCCATACACATAAGGCGTCTGAGCAAGCTGCGCTGCCTTGGCTTTGGCGGCAAACTCCCTGTCGATCTGTTTATCCCACAACAAATTGCGACCCTGCCGCTGCGAAGCCTCTAGTTCTGGTTTAGCTGCCTTAAGCTCTTTCAGAAATCTGGTAATGTCTGATTCGTATAGTCGTGCCATATTAAAATTTCTTTCAGCTTGCACTGGTTTTCAGCTATTGTAAGCGTTTACGTTTTTAGACAAGTGCATTTCAATACTGAATTTACAGGGCCCTATATTTTATGCGCCTTTTCAAGCATTTATTCTTGAAAAGCTGCATAAATAGTGGATAAGAAGAATTTACCTCTATGCACCGCTTAAGCTGAACAATATGCATCGCTTTATTGTCCATCCAGAAAACCCCCAGCCCCGCCAGCTCAGGCAGGTGGCGCAAATTCTACTGCAAGGTGGAGTCGTTGCCATCCCTACCGACTCTTCCTATGCTCTCGTTTGTCATTTAGATGATAAGGCTGCTGCCGATCGTTTACGCAAGATCCGAGCCGTAGATGATAAGCACCACCTCACTGTACTGTGCGCTGATTTACATGAAATAGCGCAATTTTCCAAAGTTGATAACGCCCAGTATCGCCTTCTTAAGCAGCTTACTCCTGGACCTTACACTTTTATTTTGGAAGCCAGCAAAGAAGTGCCTCGGCGCGTCAGCCATCCCAGCCGTAAAACCATCGGTATCCGCGTACCCGACCATCCCGTAACCAGCACTTTACTCTCAGAGTTTGAGGCGCCGGTATTGTCCACCACCTTGATTCCTGCAGGGCAAACACAAGCCCTGAATGATCCGGACCAGATTGAGGCGCTGTACAAAGGCAGCATCGATGCCTTTGTGGACGCAGGGCCGTGCCCGCGAGAGTCCACCACTGTGATTGACTTAAGCGGTAGTCAACCGGTTCTCATACGTCAGGGACGGGGAAGTGTAGAAGGGCTGTTTTAAGCGGCATTCATTGCAGGGCGGCCAGCCCATTTTTAAAAGCGAGGTTTTCAGCCAAAGGCAACGGCAGTTGTGCCAAGACCTTGCGGTAATAAGCGATCAACTCCGGTACATAGGCCCAGCGTTGATTAATCCAGGTATCCGTTCCCAACATAAACCGGGTGGGATATTTAGTCAGCAGCGCCAACCAGCGTGGATCTAGCTTTTTCTCCCCCACGAGCAAATCATTACGAAAAGACAGCTCCCCCATTATTTGAGGATACTTCGCAAACAGAGCGTCTACTTGCGAGAGGGGCGTACTCATCCCTGTATGAGCCCAAATAATTTTTACTCCCGGCGCATGGGCCAGCAGGCGTTCCAGAGCATATTCATCACAATGCGCATGCAGCCACAAGCCCCGCTCCTTTGCCAGTCGGGCAATAGCCGCTACATAGGGAGCCTCTGCATCCTTGCCAAATAAATGAAATTCACCAATACCCTTATAAATGCCCCGCTTAAGTTCTGTATGGACGTAAGCCTGGATTTTTTCAGATTTAAACCAGTCATAGCGATCCGCTTGGATCTGGTAAGGGCGTAAAAACGGAAAAATCTTAATCGCGGGTGCAGTTTTTTTCGCCAGCGCTATCAAATCAAGCGAACCCTCATTCGGACGGCTGGTCGCAAGCACATATTGAATATTGAGTCGTTGCCAAAGATCAATCACCTCTTGAGGAGAAATCAACTCCCGCGCTTCCTGGTTGTAATGCATATGCCCATCAAACAAGGGCAAGTGCTCTGCGGTTTGCGCCGCTGCAGCTAAGGGAAAGCCCAGAAGCAGTGCCGAAAATAGATAGGGAAGGAAGCGATGAGGCATTTTGAACTTCTCCAAAAAGATTTACCCTTGTTTTATAAGCTTTTTCAGAGCTTTCTTGCTGTAGAGCCGCGAAACGCTGAGCTTAGAACCCCTTGATTTCCCGAGGTTCGAAGTAAGGGTCAGGGCCGGGGTAGTATTTCACCACTTTGCCATCTTTGCCAAAATGCACATGCATGAGGGAATTGGCGGTGTCTGCTTGCTGGTAGCGGTAACTCCATACCTCAAAGGTGTATTGGCCCCAGCCTACACCATCGGTGTGGGCCGGTGGGCCAAATTCCCGGGCAACGTCGGCTTTGTCAAAGCGGCCGATCACAATATTCGCAAAATTGCGGTCAGACAGGGCAGGATAACTACGCAGTAGTTTGCCCTGGGCATCAAAATCCACCATCCAGGTTTGCTGCCCAAAGGTGGAGGCGTAGGCCCAGCGCTCTGCGCCACCCGGCAAGGGGTAGCGTGCACTGGCTTGGCCGCGTACCTTGGCAACCAGTTCTTGCGTCTGGCCGGGCTGCAGGGGTGCGGAGCATGCCAGGAGCACACTGCTGGTGAGAGTGACCAGAAAAAGGGTTTTGCTGTTATTGCGTATGATGGTGGGCCAGTACAACTTGGGGAATTTTTTCATGCCTGTTTCCTTTTTTACCTGCTTTAGATTTTTATGCTTCAATCGGGTCCTGGTCAAACTAGGCTTAATCTTAAGCTTGCTGGCGGCATCTGTGGTGCCCGCTGTGGGGCAGGAAGCCAGCCAGCCTCCTATCCTGCTAGCGGTGGTTGAAGCCTTATCGGGCCCCTTTGCCAATACGGGCGAGGCGGTCTTGCGCAATTTGCGCTTTGCGGTAGAACGGGTTAATGAGCGTGGAGGGGTCCGTACCCGAGGAGGACTGCGCCGTTTGGAACTTAAAAGCTATGACAACAAAGGCCAGGTAGAAGAAGCGCTAATAGTGTTTAAAGCTGCGGTAGATGATGGGGCACAGATTATTTTGCAGGGCAATAGTTCTGCCGTTGCAGCGGCGCTAATCGAGGCGGTGAACAAACATAACGAGAGGCGACCTGATGCGCAGCTATTGTTTTTGAACTACTCTGCAGTAGACCCTACTTTGACCAATGAAAAATGCAGTTTTTGGCATTTTCGCTTTGATGCGCACGCCGATATGCGCATGCAGGCTTTGACCGAGGCTCTTCGGGAAGATAACAGTATTCAACGGGTGTATTTGCTTAACCAGGACTACAGTTTTGGCCAAAGTGTGGCTCGGGCGGCGCGTGAACAACTGATGGCTAAGCGTAAAGACTTGGAAATTGTGGGGGATGAATTACACCCTCTGGGCCGGGTGAAGGATTTTTCACCCTATGTGAGCAAAATGCTTGCAGCCAGAGCCGATGCCGTCATAACCGGCAATTGGGGAAACGATTTAGCTTTGTTGGTTAAAGCAGCCAAACAAGCCGGGTTTACAGGCAAGTTCTACACTTTTTATGGCAATGCTTTGGGAACACCGGCAGCTATTGGAGAAGCAGGGGTGGATAAGGTCTTGGCCGTAGCGGAATGGCACTACAACGCGGCAGAACTCTTAATGAGTCGGCTCTATGAGGATTTTCGCAAACGTTATCCCTTGCCTCGCGATGATTATTTGAATGCTCGAATGATTACCATGATAGAAATGCTGGTTATTGCATTGGAAAAAGGGCCCCAACTTCAGGCTGCCAGCATTGCTAATATCCTAGAGGGTTTGAGCTATCACTCTGCTTATGGTTGGGTGACGATGCGGGCACAAGACCATCAGTTGCTGTCTGCACTCTATGTGTCAAAAATGGGTCGCCAGGGGGCAGGGCTTAAACACGATGTGGAAGGCTCAGGCTACGGTTTTATGACGGAGCGCAAGCTTGCTGCGCAGGCTGTGACCCTGCCTACGACTTGCAGGATGCAGCGGCCTTAAACCACTCCTTTGGCGCGTAAGGCATCAATATGGGTTTGAGCCAGCTTTAGTTTTTCGCGTAGTACTTGATCGGTATGTTCAGACAATAGCGGTGGGTGGCAGGGGTGGGTGCTGCTAGAGCCGCTCATTTTGATGGGGTTGGCTATTAGCTGTACCATGCCTGCCGCGGGGTGGGGAATGTTTTGCAACATGCCGCGGGCCAATACCTGTGGGTTATGAAGGGCTTGGGCAATGTTGTCAATCGGTCCGCAGGGCACTTTGACTTTTTCAAGTAAAGCGATCCAGCCGGCTTTGTTGCGGGTCAGCATTAAGGGGGAGAGCAGAGCAATCAGCTCCGCCCGGTGCTGTACGCGAGCAGGATTGCTTGCAAAACGCGGGTCGCTGCTTAATTCGGGGCAGCCTGCGACATCACAAAACCTTTTAAACTGGGCATCGTTGCCTACCGCCAAAATAATATGGCCGTCCGCCACTGCAAAGGTCTGATAGGGCACAATATTCGGATGGGCATTGCCCCAGCGAACCGGGGGTTTTCCACTTGTCAGATAGTTAGTATTCATATTGGCCAGACTGGACACCATGACGTCCAATAAAGCTAAATCAATATACTGACCTAAACCGGTGTGGTGGCGTTGTTCCACAGCGGCCAGCACCCCAATGGTGGCATGCAGGCCAGTCAACAAATCACTAATCGCTACGCCTGCTTTTTGCGGCCCACCGCCCGCTTGCTCATCGGCCTGTCCCGTAATGGACATAAAACCGCTTAAGCCTTGAATAATGAAATCGTATCCTGCTTTGTGTGCATCAGGCCCAGTTTGCCCAAAACCGGTAATGCTGCAATAAATTAGGCGAGGATTCAGGGCTGACAGGCTCGCGTAATCCAGTCCATATTTGGCTAGCTGTCCAAGTTTGTAGTTTTCCAGCAGTACATCACTTTGTGCCGCCAAGGCGCGAATGATCTCTTGCCCTTCTGGGGTACTTATGTCAACGGTGACGCTTTTCTTGCCACGGTTGGCGGCTAGATAATAGGCCGCTTCGCTTGTAGGCTTACCGGCGCTATCTTTCAAAAAAGGCGGTCCCCAGGCGCGGGTGTCATCACCGCTGCCAGGCTTTTCAATCTTGATGACTTCTGCTCCCAGATCGGCCAACATTTGTCCGCACCACGGTCCGGCAAGGATGCGTGTCATGTCTAGTACCTGAAGGTTCGCAAGAGCAGAGGAAGTCATGAGAAAATTTTACGGCACTTGAATGAACCGCAGTCCAGTTGCATCGATGATCAAGGCATTGCCGCGCGGCTGGGCAGATTCAAAATCCCAGTCAGACAAGACTATTCGGCTGATAGAGGAGGTGTAGCTGCCGGAGGCGGCCGGGCTGTCATGCAGGAGTGGATGCTGATGCATGGCGCTGCGGTGCGTGTGGCCGTGCAGGACCATATTGACCCCCACAGCCTTAGCTGCCTGCAGGACAGCCGGTAAATGTACATCCATAATTTCTACAGATTTTTGCTTTTTGGCTGCTTCGCTTTGCATACGCATCGTACGCGCTATCTCCCGCCTTTTCGGGAGAGTTTGGCTTAAAAATGCAGTGCGCCAGGCTGCTGATCGGGATTGTTGCCTGAACTGTTGATACTCCACATCCTCTAGGCACCAGGCATCGCCGTGGCTGATTAAGAGCTCCAAGCCGGCAATCGAATGCACGACAGGATCGGGCAGCAAGATGGCAGCGCTTGCGTTTGCAAACCCCTCGCCTGCCAGAAAATCACGATTACCATGCATGAAATAAACCATCGTGCCGCTATCACTCAGCTTTCGCAACGCCTGTACGATGCGTTGGTTGATAGGACTAAGCAAATCATCATCCCCGATATAAGCTTCAAATAGATCCCCCAACACATACAAGGCGGCAAAATGAGGGGCCTGCTGCAGGCAAAAAGCTTCAAATGCCGCCAGCGTTTTGGGAGTGGCGGCATGCAAATGCAGATCCGAAATAAAAGCGGCGCTAGAGTGGTTCATTTGTTGCGCCAAAATCTGATTTGTGTGTTTAAAGCTAAGACAAGCTTAAAGAACTTCTGCCTTGGTAATCAGCACAGTTTCCTCAGGAACATCGCTATGGCCGGCCTTGTTGCCGGTTTTGACGGCGGCAATGGAATCTACAACTTCAAGCCCCTCGGTAACGGTGCCAAATACCGCATAACCCCAGCCTTGGGCGCTGGGGGAGGTGAAGTTTAAAAAATCATTGTCTACGGTATTGATAAAAAATTGAGCAGTTGCAGAGTGAGGGCTGCTGGTGCGGGCCATGGCTATACTGCCCCGTACATTTTTTAATCCATTGTTTGCTTCATTTTCAATAGGTTCGCGGGTGGTCTTTTGACGCATATCAGCCATCATGCCTCCCCCTTGAATCATGAAGTTTTTAATGACACGATGGAAAATGCTGTTGTCGTAATGACCCTCTTTCACATATTGCACAAAGTTGGCCACCGATTTGGGGGCTTTTTCTTCATCGAGAGTTAATGTGATCGCCCCATGGGTGGTGTGGAGTTTAACTTGCATCTAAGCAGTCCTTAATTTTAAAAAGGGTTTAAAAAGAATTATTTGATTAAACGTGCAGATTCGATGACAACAGGTGTGACCGGTACATTCTGATGAGGCGGGTGATCTTTTACTGCCACAGCCCGGATTTTTTCAATCGTATCCATCCCTTCAATGACCTTGCCAAAGACGGTATAACCCCAGCCATCAAAGCTGGGTTTATTCAGCCGTTCGTTATTCACTACATTAATGAAGAACTGGGAGGTTGCGCTATTAGGATCACTGGTACGGGCCATGGCAATAGTACCTACCTCATTTTTTAGACCGTTATCACTTTCGATGGGAATGGGTGCACGGGTAGGTTTTTGCTTCATGTTTTTATCGAACCCACCTCCCTGCACCATAAAATTCTGAATGACGCGGTGAAAGATAGTGCCCTCATAATGTTTGTCATTTACATATTTAAGAAAGTTATCAACCGTTTTAGGAGCAGCTTTAACATCGAGTGCCACAGTGAAGTTTCCGAGGGAGGTTTTAAATTCTACTTTTGGAGTATCCTTAATATTTAAGGCAGCTGCTTGGGCGGCAGCCTCATACATAGAAAAAGCGCATATTACTGATAGCAGGGTTTTGAATATTTTCACTGATGCTTCCTTTATTACATGAGCTACCTAATCCCTTAACCGCCCTACAAGGATAAACATTTATAAAATGGCTAGGCAGGTAAGAGCAGATTCTTGGTTATAGTGAGAAAAGGTGGCAGAAGTGTACCAAGCCCTTGCGCCACTATAAACTTTTGCCTGCTTTTGAGCACTTTTTTCCAATACTTTGATTTCATGCTCACTATCTATAACACACTGACTCGCAAAAAAGAGATTTTTACACCCATCTCTCCACCCAAGGTGGGGATGTATGTGTGTGGTATCACCATTTATGACTATTGTCATTTGGGCCATGCGCGCATGATGATCGCTTTTGATGTTGTACAACGTTGGCTACGTGTCAGCGGATACGATGTGACCTTTGTACGCAATATTACAGATATTGATGACAAGATTATCAAGCGTGCTGTAGATAATAATGAGACCATCACACAATTGACCGAGCGCATGATTACCGCCATGCATGAAGACCTAGGGGCATTAGGTGTGATGGTGCCTGATGTTGAGCCACGCGCAACACAATATGTGCCGCAGATGTTAGAAATGATTGCTAGCTTGGAGGCAAAAGGCATCGCTTACCAGACAAGCTATCCCGACGGCAGTCCGGGAGATGTGAACTATGCGGTACGCAAGTTTGCAGGCTACGGAAAACTCTCAGGAAAATCCATAGATGAGTTACGTGCTGGAGAACGTATTGCAGTGGATGGCAGCAAAGTAGATCCATTGGATTTTGTATTATGGAAATCTGCCAAGCCGCAGGAACCACCGGAAGCAAAATATCCTAGCCCCTGGGGAATAGGGCGACCTGGTTGGCATATTGAATGCTCAGCCATGAGTAGCGCAATCTTGGGTCAGGAGTTTGATATTCATGGGGGAGGCGCTGATCTGCAGTTTCCTCACCATGAAAACGAAATCGCCCAATCAGAAGCGGCTAATGGAAAAAACTTTGTACGCTACTGGATGCATAATGGTTTTTTAAATGTAGCCAATGAAAAAATGTCCAAAAGTCTGGGCAATTTTTTTACCATTCGTGATGTGCTTACAGCCCTAGCCCATATCTGGGGCAGCTCTCAGTCTGCAGCCGAAGTATTGCGTTTTTTTCTTATACGCACTCATTATCGGAGTCCGTTTAACTATAGTGAAGCCAATGTGATGGATGCACGCGCAGCCTTGATGCGGCTATACACTGCTTTACATACGGTCCCGCCTGCGGCTGTTCAAGTGGACTGGACTGAAGCGTTTGCTGCCAGGTTTAAAGCTGCAATGGATGATGACTTTAATACCCCGGAGGCCATTGCCGTACTTTTTGATTTGGCCAGCGAGGTAAATCGTTCCAAATCGGCAGAAAAATCTGGTTTACTGAAGGCGTTAGGGGCAAGCTTAGGTATTTTGCAGAATGATGCGCAGGCTTTTTTGCAGGGAGCAAGCTCAAGCGAGGAAGATCATCAAGCTATAGAGATTGAAACTTTGATTGAAGCTAGAAATGCGGCAAAGAAAGCAAAAAATTTTGCAGAGGCAGACCGTATCCGGGCTCAATTGCAAGAGCAGGGTATTGTGCTAGAAGATAGGCCAGGGGGGCAAACGCAATGGCGAAGAGCTTAAAATAATAGCGCTGTACTTATACAATTTTCATGCTTGTGTTTTTAGCTATTAAGGCCTAAGGTCGGTTCAAAGGTTTAAATTTTTCTTTTGTAGCCTGGAGTCCAATGAAGACAAGTTTTTTAGATTTTGAGCAACCGATTTCGGAGCTAGATACCAAGATCAATGAACTGCGATTTGTGCAGGATGAATCGGCTGTTGATATTTCTGAAGAAATTTCTCGACTGCAAAAAAAATCAGAGGCCCTCACTAAAGAAATTTATGCCAAGCTTTCCCCGTGGCAAGTCAGTCAGGTGGCGCGGCATCCACAAAGGCCTTATACGTTGGATTATGTACAAGAAATTTTTACCGACTTTCATGAATTACACGGTGACCGAAGTTTTGCTGACGATAAGGCAATTGTAGGAGGTCTTGCTAGGTTAAATGGTGTAAGTTGCATGGTGTTAGGCCATCAAAAAGGCCGAGATACTAAAGAACGCGGTATGCGTAACTTTGGAATGCCCAGACCAGAAGGTTACCGCAAGGCTTTGCGCTTGATGCGGCTGGCGGAAAAATTTAATCTGCCTATTTTTACTTTCGTGGATACGCCGGGGGCGTATCCGGGCATTGACGCAGAAGAACGCGGCCAGTCTGAGGCTATTGGACATAATCTTTATGCGATGGCCGAAATGAAAGTGCCGATTATCAGCACTATTATTGGGGAGGGAGGCTCTGGAGGAGCGCTGGCTATTGCTGTCAGTAACTTAACTCTTATGCTGCAGTATGCTACCTATTCTGTGATTACTCCGGAGGGTTGTGCCGCTATTTTATGGAAAACCGCTGAACGTGCGCCAGAAGCAGCAGAGGCATTAGGGTTGACCGCGCATCGGCTCAAGGCTTTAGGCGTGATAGACCGTATTGTCAATGAACCTTTAGGTGGGGCACACCGGGATCCCAAACAAATGGCGGTAATGCTCAAGCGGGCCTTAGTGGATGCTTTACGTCAATTTCATGGAATGAAGCCTAAAGAGCTTATTGCCCAGCGGCACGAGCGTTTGATGAGTTATGGCAAGTTTAAAACCACCCTTCCTGAATAAATCTGAAGGCTTGCTACAAAAGGCGCTGCATGAAGTTGTAGCGCCTTTTTTCTGTCAAGAGGGTCCGCTGCGATTAGCTGTAGCTTTTTCCGGAGGAATGGATTCATCAGTGTTATTGCATGCGGCAGCTACTAGCTTCCCATCCTCTCTTTTGGTCTTGCATATAGACCATGGAATTAATGATGCCTCAGTGAGCTGGGAAAGATTTTGTGCGCGCACAGCAGCTCTCTATGGTGCAGAATTTTTCAGCAGACGTTTAGAAGGCTTGCAGCCCGGTATGCCCAATCTGGAAGAGCAGGCGCGTAACGCCCGATGGGCTGCACTTTTGCAAATGGCCAGACAGCATCAAGCCAGTTTGCTATTAACTGCCCACCATGCCAACGATCAGGCAGAAACGGTCTTGCTGAATTTATTGCGAGGTACAGGCTTGGCTGGTATAGGCATGAGCACTTGCAGTCAGCGAGAAGGGATTCCTATTTTGCGTCCCTGGTTAAATTTCCCACGCGAGCAATTGGCTGCTTATGCACAGCATTATGCTTTGCAATGGGTGGAAGACCCTTCCAATCAGGATTTAAAACTTCGCCGTAATGCTGTACGTCATCAATTATGGCCTGCTGTGCTAGAAACGGATGGGCGTGCATTGCCCGCCTTAGGTCGTTTCGCGCAACTGGCGGCAGAAACTGAAACACTTTTACAGATGTTTGGCACGCGTGAGCTAGCCAGCATGCTGCCGCAGGCTAATCGCTTGGATTGGCAGTTGTTTGAGAATCAGCTACCTGCTGCACAAGCTCTGCTGTTTCGGCTCTGGCTCAAAAAACTAGAGCTTCGCCCTCCCACGCAAGCCAGGCTTGAGGCTATGCTGCAGCAGTTAAGGGGAAAGGGTGCCTATGGTCTGCGTTGCCATCATGCAGGCTGCGAATTTTTCAAGTTGCGGGAAAGCCAAAAGATATGGGTTGAGGCACGTGTGCCAAAAACCTAGGGCCTGTTTATCTTGTTTTTACCAGATGCGTTGCAAGCCAAAAAAGCATGCGTCGCGTTGTAAAGCCTTGCTCCGGGGGTCAACTCCGGCGGGCGTAGGACGCCTCGCGCATGGTTTTTTGCCGCTACTCAAAGGCAGAGCAGGGGGCAAACCGCAACACTGGCTGTTGCGCGCCTAGCAAAGGCACGTCAGCCTTGCCATGGTCGTGCATTTTCTAGAGCTGAGGGCGCTTTTGTTGTGCAATTGTATAGCTAAGGGCTGAGAAGGCGCAGCCAACGATGGCTTCCTGACTCTGCAAGTCCCCTCTTTGTTCAGCTTGTGGATCTATCTCTACAGATAATTTGCATACCGAAATAAATGTTTGAACTCGTATTGTTATTTCTTGCTGCCCAGTCTTTATTTGCCAAATATAGAGGGTTAACTCATCAGTGGCTGAAGACCGCATAAAAATTTAATCGTGGCAAGTCTACACAATAAATACTTCTCTTTATAAAAAGCTCTTTTATTTATAGGCCGCACGGATCAAAAAAATTACGGTCATAGATAGATAGGTAATAAAGATAAATTTTTTGTGACCTAAAAAAGAGGATGCTGTGAGAAGCCCCGCTTGCTTCCATTTCCTTTAACAGGAATCAATATTTTATTAACCAAGGAGTCTGCTATGCCCTACAAAACCAATAAGGAACTGCCAGAAAACGTAAGAAATGTACTGCCTGTTCATGCACAAGATATTTATCGCGAGGCCTTTAACCATGCCTGGGAGCAATATGCAGATCCTCATGCTCGTCAGGACAATGCTTCCAGAGAAGAAACAGCGCATAAGGTGGCCTGGGCAGCGGTAAAACATAAATATAAAAAAACTGGCGATCTCTGGACTGAAAAAACCAAGCGGTTTGGTAAGCTATCTTTTTGTACGCCTATAAAAGCTAAGAGCTGTAGCTCTTAGATACCGAGCAGAAAAGCCCTACTGTTTTACGCTTTATTCCTGGGGTAAATAAGTCTTTAAGAGTGTCTTTAATCGGTGAGCCGATGCCCTAGCTGGCCGTTCTCCATCATTGTTCCCTTACGAAACAGTTTAAAATGGCTTCATGAGTTTTCTTACACACTTAAGCAAAAGTTGGCAATCGAGCATGCTGTGCGTTGGCCTAGATCCTGACGTAACGCGCTATCCTCTTCCCTTGCGGAATGAGCCAGATAGGGTTTTTGTATTTTGTCGTGAGATTGTAGATGCCTGCGCCCCATTTTGCGCGGCTTTCAAGCCACAGTTTGCCTACTTTGCAGCTCAACGGGCCGAGTCTGCTTTAGAGCGCATCTGTAACTACATTCGCAAGCACTACCCCGAGCATACCCTAGTACTGGATGCTAAACGGGGTGATATTGGCGCAACAGCTAGCCAGTATGCAGTAGAGGCTTTTGAACGGTATGCAGCCCATGCCTTAACGGTTAATCCTTATATGGGAATGGATTCTATTGTGCCCTATTTGCAGAACATAGAACATGGGGTTTTTTTATTGTGCCGTACGAGTAATCCCGGCGGGGCTGATCTGCAAAATTTACGGTTAACTAATGATGCATCCGAGTCTTCTTTTTTATTCGAGCATGTTGCCCGTCTTGCGCAAGGGCAGTGTAACCGCAATAACCAGCTAGGATTGGTCGTAGGGGCTACTTATCCGGAAGAGCTAAAGCGTGTCCGTCAGCTAGCACCTCAATTGCCGCTTTTGCTGCCGGGCGTGGGGACTCAAGGAGCCGATATTGCTGCAACTGTACAGGCCGGCCGGGATGCAAATGACCGCGGCATGTTGATTAGCGTTTCACGAGCAATTTTGTATGCCTCTTCTGAAAACGATTTTGCAATGGCTGCTGCAAACTTTGCCAGACAAACTCATCACTCTATATTAGAGGCTCTTAAAAATTAAGCCACTCTTCATTTATTAAATGTACAGGGCTTCCCGCTAAAAGAAAGTGAAAAAAGTCCTTACGGTGCTTTAGTTTTTTCTAATTAAAGCAATAAATTATTTACGCCGGTAATGCAGCATATGCTGCATTAAAGGAATGAGCCACAAGACAGTGAGAGCTAACAAAGTACTTAAAAAGGCGGTGGCTTCATGACCCATTCCTGCAGCTATACCGATGCCCGCAGTTAGCCAGATACCCGCAGCAGTAGTTAAGCCCTTTACCTGATTTTCAGCGTCACTTTTCAAAATGGTACCGGCTCCCAAAAAACCTATTCCAGCAATAATTCCCTGAACAACTCGACTGTTATCCGCCGGACCCATCCCTATTTGCTGTGCTATAAGAACAAACATTGCGGCGCCCATGGCTACTAACATATGCGTGCGTAAACCAGCAGCTTTTCCCGCTTGCTCACGCTCCCATCCTAAAAAACTTCCTAATAGTGCAGCTACGGTTAGGCGAACGACAATGCGTGTGGCTTCTTCTAGATTGGGTAGGTCTGAAAATTCAGCAACAATAATTGAACTGATCTGTTCCCACATCTGAACGTCCTCCAGAGAAAAAGCTTTAAGAATTTTGATACAACCTATACTGGTTGCCTCTAACAGTGCGTCATCCTAAGCCGATAAGCTTGTCACTTCGAGAGGGATGCTGCGTAAGATGTGTCTGGCACTTCATCCAAAACAAGAAAAAATTTTAAGAGGAGAGGCAGAAGAGTTCTGCGTTATCAGACAATGACGGCGTAGGGCTTCACAGCTTTGTCTTTGTATTACCTATCGGCCCTCTTAATACTGGTGGTGAATCGGCAAGAGTTCCTACAAAAAAAGAGCAGTCAAAACTATAAATTTAAAGCTCTACTTTTCTTCAGGAGCTTGCGGTGTCATCGATTAAACCTACCCCATCTCAAAACGGAGCTGCTGAATCCGCTGTCCAGCCGCAGCTTGATATTCAGCAACAGCAAGATAAAAAAGATACTTCGGAAAAGAAAGCCTTAAAAAATCAAACTCAAGCTGTTCAAACTGGCTCCGTACAGCAACCTCAACCTCCCTTTCCTTCTCAACATCTCAAAAAACCTGGTGTTGAGGCTCAGATGGAGCTACAGCCTAAGTTTATGGCACAAGCTTACAAAGGCAGTGGGAAGCTGGAAGGCTTAACGGCGCTTATTACCGGAGGCGATTCGGGTATTGGTCGTGCAGTTGCTATACTTTTTGCCCGGGAAGGAGCTGATGTAGCCATTCTTTATCTTAATGAACATGTGGATGCTGAGGAAACACAACGTTACATTCAAGCGGAAGGACGCCGCTGTTTACTGATGGCTGGAGACATAAAAGATGAGGCAGTGTCTCGCGATATAGTTAAAAAAACGGTAGAAGAATTTGGGAAACTCGATATTCTGGTCAATAATGCCGCTTTTCAGGAACATGCAAATTCTTTGGAAGACCTAACTGAAGAGCGTTTGGATGAGACTTTACGTACCAATGTGTACGGATATTTCCATATGACGAAGGCGGCTCTACCTTATTTAAAGCGGGGGGCTTCTATTATCAACACGGGCTCAGTTACAGGCCTTCAGGGAAGTGCTAAGTTGCTCGATTATTCTGCCACTAAGGGGGCTATCCATGCTTTTACTAAAGCCCTGGCTAGCAACTTGATGGAAAAGGGCATTCGCGTCAATGCAGTGGCACCCGGTCCGGTATGGACCCCTCTAAACCCTGCTGACAAAAAGTCAGAAGATATAGAAAAGTTTGGCGCTAATACTGATATGAAGCGACCAGCGCAGCCGGAAGAGCTTTCCCCCGCGTATGTTTTTCTCGCCTCACCGGTTTGCTCTAGTTACATAAGTGGCATTGTGTTGCCGGTTACCGGTAGTGTGGATACGTAAAATTTTATGAATGTTACGAGAGTGAAGAAGGCATCTTAGCAAATAAAATATCGTTGAGTAATCTGCTGGGAAACTCTTTAATAAGTACAAGAGGAAAAAGCCTGCTTCTACACTGGCCATTATTTCAGAATTAAGCCTACAAAAAATAGACTCTCTCCTTTCTATGATGATGCCTTAAAAGAAAAAAGGAGATAGCGACATGAAGACTTCATCAAACCCGTCGGATCCCGGGGGTAGGGTTCCTCCTCCCGCTTCTGATCCATTAGAGCAAACCCCTACTAAACAAGCTCCTGGGCCTAAAACAATTCACCCTCTTAAAGCTAAAGTTCACCATGTAGCCTATGAGTGGGAGGAGGAAGGTTCAATGACCGATGGAAATCCTGATTCTCAAGTGCAACAAGCTTATCAAGATGTAGAGTGCGGTTTGCAAGACACTGGACGGGGCCCACCTTCAAACCGCGCTTACCAAAAACAGAAAAAATAATCCTATACTAAAAATATCTGCGCTAGCTACCCCTTGAAACAATAGGAAGGTCTATGTTATTTGGGTCGTAAAACGGGTGTATTTTTTACAAGCTGACCGATGGGCTGAGGGTTAGTACCCGTAGGCTTTGCAGCCATCAGCCTATACTGCACAAAAGGGTCGTAAGCCTTTACAAATACTTGCCCCAGCGGCTTTGCTTCCGGCAAAACATATATCACACCGTAACGCTTTTGAAACTGAGGACGCAAAATATTTTCATAAAAGGCAGTAGGCATATTAATGCAGCCAAATGAAATACGATTGTCCTTGATGGATGGAGAGTTAAGACGTTGAAGACGACGCTCTTGGGGCTTATCGGTACGGACCCGATGTATCGATACTGCGGCATCATAGTCCACCCAAACCATATCTTCCCCGGACATATTACGCCCAGCCTCTCCCAGAAAGCGACCGGCTGGGGTAGTACGCTCTTGGGGGCTTACCTGGGCAAGGGGGCGTTGACCGATACCTGGGACAGAATCGTCCCCCTTGGATATTCCTAACAGCACAGCAGTAGCCCCCAGCAGTTTTCCCTCTGGATTAAAAACGAAAACTTGGGCGTTTTTCTTATCGATGATGACAAACGATAAGTTATGGTGGTCCCCGGAGTTAATCACCCAGTTAGCAATAAATTTCGCATCTTCTGAAGCCGTCGCTGTAGCGAAATCAGCATAGCGGGGCGCAAGTAAGACTTCAGTAGAGGAGGGATTTATATAGTCCCTATTCTCTTTTTTAAAAGGATCATAAATCCCCAGTAATTTTAACGCTATCAGGTTTACGAAGATAAAGATAAAAGCTATGCACACAGCTTGCTTTATCCTTTTATTACCCTCCTTTTTTTCATAAGGACTCCATAATTCACTGCGTAAAATTGAAGCGTTTTTGTTAGAGCCAAATCGACGGTTTTGAGCATGCATTTTTGATTCCCAAAAATATTTTGTTCTTCATTTCTTTACATAAAAAATTAACCTCGGCCAATAAATAGATAAGAAGTGATTGGCGAGGTTATGAGTAATAAAAGCTTTTTAGCTAGTTACGGTCGATCTGTGCTGGACGCTCGTTACTGAGTCCTGAACTAGGATTCATAGTCCGGTTGTTTGTGGAGGAAGTTGTATCTGTAGTTGTTCCAGTGTTATTCGGGTTTGGGCGTGTGTCTACTCCAGGTTGAGTGTCTCTCGTTCCAGAGGAGCTATCTGTCCGCGTAGAACCCATATTGTTAGGGTTGGTAATGGTAGTATCCGTGCTGGTAGATGAATTGGTACGGCCATCCGGAAGAGGCGCTGTACGAGAATTAGTATCGGGAAGAGAGGGAGATGGTTGAGGTGGAGAGGGTTGTACTGGTTGAGCAGGATTTTCAGCTGTAGAGCGATTGTTCTGAGCATAAACAAATCCTAGCCCTCCGATCAATAGAATGGCCAGCGCAGCTGAAGTCAATGTTGTGAATACTTTCATAGTAAATCTCCTTTATTTGCCTTGAACGCGGTAATGAAGAGTGAGGAAAAGACTGGCAGGAGTGTCAGTTAGATTTACTATATAGAGGGGACTTTCATCCGAGAGTCGGTTAGGGGCTAAAACAATCGTAGGACAAGCAGGAAAATTTTTACGATTAGGGGGCTTTTTCGAGCAAATGCTAATCAATATTCACCCTAGGAAAAAAAGAAAATTAACGAGTCGTGAAAAGATGAAGGCCTGCTTAATTCTTTAACGAATGACTGTGGTTTGAGAGTAGTTTTAATACTCCCCGTAGAGCATGTTCAACGGCAGCTTCTCGTACAGCATGGCGATTTCCCTTAAACTGCAGGGTTTCTTCCAGCCTATGCTCGCTCCCATCTGCTTGTTCTAAAGCCCAGCCAAAACAAACTGTTCCAACCGGCTTTTCAATACTCCCTCCGCCAGGACCGGCAATGCCTGTGATGGCTAAACTAATTTGCGCATTGCTATGGCGTAAGGCGCCCTGTGCCATGGCACGGGCGGTTTGCTCACTGACAGCACCATACCTATGTAAAATTTTTTCAGGCACACCGAGCATTTGTTGTTTTGCTAGATTGGAATAGCTTACAAAACCACGATCAAAATATAAGGAGGAGCCGCTGGTTTCAGTCAGGGCAGTAGCGACGAGGCCTCCTGTACAAGATTCTGCAGTGCTAATCATCCACTGCATTTGCTTTAAGCTGGAACCTACTACAGCAGCTAACTCTATGAGAAGGGAGTTCATGGTAGGAACCCATAAAAAGTTTAGGCGAGCAAGCGCTGCCCGATTGCAAATACTAGTAAGGTATAAAACCCTGCCAAAATGTCATCAAACATTACCCCCAATCCATGTTTCCAGTGACCATCAAAAAAACGAATAGGCTGCGGTTTGAGGATATCAAAGAGGCGAAACAAAATAAAAGCGTATCCTTGGGATAAGAGGCTGTTTGGTATGAGCCAAAGTACTAACCAGAAGGCGACAACTTCATCAATAACGATAGCTGAGTGGTCAGTAATTCCTAGATGCTTGCCTGTGATATGGCACGCCTTTATACCCAGCAAAAATGCTAGAGTCAAAACCCAGGCTTGTACTAAGAGAGATTGATTTTCTAAAAAAAGAAACCAACTTAGCCACGCCAATGCAGTGCCCCAGGTGCCTGGGGCAGGCCGCAGCAAACCACTGCCAAGCCCCAATGCAAGAATACGAGCGGGATGGCGGATCATCCAGAAAAAGCTAGGGTTCCGAGAAATGTTGGAAGCCATGAAATTGAAAGGTAGATCGTTGCCCATTTTCTAACCATTCAAGCTTAGGCTCAGCACCTAACTTGGGCAGTATGCTACCGACTAAGGTCAAGGGTATTGATTGCTGTTTGGCTATTTGCTGGATTGGTGTGCGCTGTGTCTGGGGAGCAGTGAAAAGCAATTCATAATCATCGCCTGCGCACACTGCCAAACGGGTGCGCTCAACAAAACTTAATTGGGCCAATGCTGGGCAGACCGGTAAAGCCGTTAGCTCTACCTGGGCGCTGTGGTCACTGGCTTTCAGAATATGAGGTAAATCTCCTGCTAACCCATCGGATAAATCTATCATGCTATTGATGAAGGGAGCTAGAGCTAAGCCCAAATTTACACGTGGCGTTGGATAATCCATTCGAGTGAAACATGCTCTAGCATCTTGGAGCGGTATGTGGATCTGTCCTTTTCTGCAGGCCAGGGCCAGCCCAGCATCTCCCACAGTGCCACTAACCCAAATATCATCTCCTATCTGCGCTCCAGAACGTAATATACCGCCCCCTTTTCTTACTTCACCCCATGCGGTAATGTTGATCAGTATGACTGGGGAAGCGGTAGTATCCCCCCCGACAAGCGGACAGTTGTACTGCTCTGCTAATGCGAACATACCTTTTGCGAAGGCTGCTAGCCATGCCTCTTCCGTATGAGGCAGGCCTAGTGAAAGTAAAAAACCTACGGGTTGAGCTCCCATTGCGGCTAGATCGGAAAGATTAACGGCTAAAGCTTTATGCCCTAGAGATTGTGGTGAAACATCGGGTAAAAAATGATGGCCTTGCACGAGTAAGTCGCTGGTGATACAGATTTCATTTTCGGGAGACAACCCAAAAATGGCGCAATCATCACCAATTCCAACGCGGGCAACACTTTGGGGGCGTTTAAAGTAGCGCTTAATCAGCTCAAATTCACCCATAAGCGCCGCTATTATTTTCTTTCATGAGGCTGGATGGCCGGGTTTTCTGCACTTCTCAAGAGGAGGGCGACCTTATCCAACACGCCATTTACAAACTTAAAACCATCGGTACCACCATAGTCTTTGGCTACCTCTACCGCCTCATTAATTACCACACGATAAGGTACTTCCAAATGGTGGGCTAATTCAAAGGTACCTAACAGGAGTACACCATGCTCGATAGGCGAAAGCTCTTCTAATTGTCGATCCAGATGTGTCATAAACAATTTACGCAGGCTTTCTGCATTCCCAATGACACCATGCAGGACAGTATTAAAATGATTCCTATCACAGCGGTCAAAGCCAGTAACTCCACGCATGTGCGCATCAATTACACCAGCATCTTCTTGATTGATAAGCCAGTGATAAATACCTTGTAGTGCAAATTCCCGGGCGCGTCTGCGTGCAGATTTTGGTAGCCCTTTTTTCGCTGTATTGTTCCTATCTACAGCTCCTTTTGCGGAAGAAGTTTTGTTTACGTCAGGCATACTTATTCTTCAGCCTCATCTTCTTCAAGGAAATAACACAAATTCGCCATTTCAACAGCAACTCGAGCACAATCACTACCTTTTTCACTCATGCGAGCGAGAGCTTGCTCATCGGTCTCACAGGTTAAAACACCATTCGCTATGGGTACGCCTGTGGTTAAGGATACCCGTGTAATCCCTGCAGCCATTTCATTGCTTACAATTTCGAAATGGTAGGTCTCTCCCCGAATCACCGCTCCTAGGGCAATTAACGCATCAAAAGCCCCTGTTTCTGCCATTTTTGCTAAAGCAAATGGAATTTCTAGGGCACCCGGTACAGTGACCAGTGTAATATCCTCGTCGGCCACTTCCAGTCGTTTAAGCTCGGTTAAACAAGCATGACATAAGCCTATTCCAATAGATTCATTAAAACGGGCCTGCACAATACCGATAGACAAACCGCTGCCTTCAAAGTTGGGTTCAAGTGTTTCTACCATTATTGCTGCTCCTGAGTTCTTACTCTTTATAACCGGTGACTTGCAAATCAAAGCCAGCCATGGAAGGCATTTTGCGAGGTTTGGCCAATAATTTCATTTTTCCTACTTTTAAAAATTTTAGAATTTGTGCTCCGATTCCATAGGTGCGCAAATCCATTCCATAATGCGGCGTATTTTTCTTGCTCCTCACTGCACCATCAATTTTGGCTAGATCAGAAAATTGTTGACACAAATGTTCAGGGCTTTCAGTACAGTTAAGTAAAACCAAAACCCCTTGTTCAGCACACCCTATTTCGCGAAGAGCATTAGGAAGTGGCCAGCTATGGGTAGACGTTTCAATATCTAGTAAATCCAGTATACAAAGCGGTTCATGCACGCGTACTAAAGTTTCCTTGCTTGGATCGATACTACCGTTAATCAAAGCAAGATGAGGTTTGCCCGAAGGTGTATCTCGAAATAATGCAGCTTGCATCGTTCCATAAGCAGTTTTAATTTGTCTGCTAGCAAGGCACTCAATTAAGCTTTCGTTTGAGGCACGATATTGAATCAGGTCGGCAATTGTGCCAATTTTTAGCTGGTGTTGGGCGCCAAACTGTATTAGATCCGGCAACCGTGCCATCGTCCCATCGTCTTTCATGATTTCGCAGATCACTGCAGCAGGCGTCAGGCCAGCCATAGCCGTCAGATCGCATCCTGCTTCTGTATGGCCTGCCCGCATAAGTACGCCTCCTTCCACTGCCCGTACAGGAAAAATGTGGCCGGGTTGAACAAGATCACTGGGCTTGGCCTCTTTAGCCACGGCAGCAGCAATCGTACGTGCTCGATCAGCTGCAGAAATGCCTGTACTTACTCCAGTAGCGGCTTCAATAGAAATAGTAAAGTTGGTTCCTGTCTTGGTGCCATTATGGTTTACCATCAACGGAAGCTGCAATTGCTCACAACGTTGACCCGTAAGCGTTAAACAGACGAGCCCACGAGCGTGCTTAACCATGAAGTTGATTGCTTCTGGCGTAACATGATCAGCTGCCAAAATCAGATCGCCTTCATTTTCGCGATCTTCTTCATCAATTAAAATGACCATCCGACCTGCTTTAAGCTCGGCGATAATTTCTTGAATAGAGGAAATACTCATTTTCAGATTTTAGACTTTGATGGTGTGGCGTCGTTTGACATAACAAAAACATGCAGATGTACTGCATATTTTATGCGGCTTTTAAAATAATTTTCTTTGAAAAACCCCATAATTATTGCGATAGAGCAGTGGGGAGCTTCTAATCATCTGAGTAAAGGTCTGATTAGATTTGAAATTAGGGTATACCCAGCCTATGCCAAGCCTTTTGAGAGAAAATTGAATTTGTTTGAGGGCAGCTTACTAACGTTTCTTGATTGCCGTAAAATCAGCTACTCGGTCTAAGAGAGTTACTAGTGCGTCAGAATGAAGGTAAACATGAAAAAAATTATTAAATCTGAAACAGAATGGCGCGCGCAACTGGATCCGCTTGAATATGCAGTAACGCGAGAAAAAGCGACCGAACCCGCCTTTACCGGCCGCTATTGGAATAGTCGCGCAGTAGGCACCTATACTTGTGTTTGTTGTGGTACCCCGCTTTTTTCCAGTGATACAAAATTTGATGCAGGCTGCGGATGGCCCAGTTATTTTGCAGTCATTAATCCAGATCACGTACGAGAACAGGCAGATCATAGTTATGGAATGCATCGTACAGAAATTATTTGTAATGTATGCGATGCACATTTAGGTCATGTGTTTGAAGATGGTCCTCCACCGACAGGATTGCGTTATTGCATTAATGGAGCTGCTTTAAGTTTTACAGAACAAATGAAATGAAAGCTTTATTGGATTTTTTGCCGGCAATTGCATTCTTTATAGGCTTTAAGCTCGGCGATATTTATTTGGCGACCAAAATAGGCATTGGAGTAACACTTGTGAGTGTTTTGTTTATGAAGTTTACAAAGCAAAAGGTTACTCCACTATTGTGGATGAGTTTGATTGTTATTGTGGTGTTTGGTGGACTAACCATCGCTTTGCATGACGAAAATTTTATTAAATGGAAACCGACTGTGCTTTACAGTCTAGCCGCTAGTGCATTGCTGTTATGGCTATTTGGGTTTAAGAAAAATCTGCTTCAGTGGTTGTTAGGAGCACAACTGCAGTTACCGCAAGCTGTGTGGAACCGTCTTGCGCAACTGTGGGCCGGAATGTTTTATGTGTTAGCTGCGGTTAATGCGTTTGTAGCTCTTTATTTTCCGACTGAAATTTGGGTAAGTTGGCGTACCTTCGGTATTACCGGTGCTTTATTGGCATTTACTCTTATCATTGCCCTTTACCTCTCTAAGCATTTAAAAACAGAAGTAAAAGATGTGTAGGCAGGGATTACTGGGGTTATATTAATGCGCAGCGCTGAGCATCCCGTAACTGTATTGCTTCGGCAACGCTTAAGCGCTGCTTTATCTCCCCAACAACTAGAACTAACAGATGAAAGTCATTTACATGCCGGGCATGCGGGAGCCCAAGGTGGAGGCAGGCACTATTCCGTAAAAATTCAGTCAAATTGTTTTGTTGGTTTAAGTCAAGTAGCACAGCATAGACTTGTGTATGATGCTATCAAAGACCTGATGCCGCATCCCATCCATGCACTGGCGCTACATACCCTTTCACCCTCCCTTCCTGTTCACGATAACCTAAAAGGAAACACATGAAATTATTTATTGCAGCTCTATTAGCGTTCACTACGTCAGCGACATTCGCGCAAAATGCCGCCGTAGTCAACGGAAAACCCATCCCTAGCAGTCGTGTAGATGCGATGGTTAAACAATTGACCAACAACCCGCAAAACCCTCAAAAAGATACTCCTGAGCTTCGAGCACAGGTACGGCAGGAACTCATCAACCGCGAAATTTTCACCCAAGAAGCCGAGAAACGTGGTTTATCCGATACACCGGAGTTCAAAGCACAGATGGACTTTTCCCGCCAGCAATTGTTGATTCGTGCATTGGTCAATGATTTTGTGAACAATACAAAACCTTCCGATGCAGAGCTTTTAGCTGTCTATAACGAACAGAAAAAGGGTGCAGGCGACAAGGAATACCGTGCCCGGCATATTTTGGTTGAAAAAGAAGAAGATGCTAAAAAAATTATTACAGATCTAAAAAAAGGCAGAAAATTTGAAGACCTTGCTAAACAATCTAAAGATCCAGGCTCAGCTGCTAATGGTGGAGATTTAGACTGGTCTGCGCCAGGAAATTATGTTCCAGAGTTTTCTAATGCCTTAACCAAGTTGGAAAAGGGTAAATTTACCGATGTTCCGGTCAAAACTCAGTTTGGTTTTCATGTGATCCGCTTAGATGATGTGCGGCCTACACAATTTCCGCCTTTAGAGCAGGTAAAGCCTCAACTTTCACAGCTCGTAACTGAGAAAAAACTAAGAGAGTTTCAGGAAGAATTAAGCAAAAAGGCCAAGGTTGAATAAGCTGGAGCTTTTTTGCAACGGGGCGCTTATTTAAGCGCCCTTTTATTTTGATACAGCTTACACTGTTGGCCAATTAAAGTAGATCTGCATAATCCAAATGGATAAATGTATTATCTTTAGGTGTAGGTTGAACTTTTTCCGATAGAAAAAATTCTTATATTTTGATAAAAGCCTATTGATGAATAAGGGTAGATATCAGAATTTATTTCTTATTAACTTATTTTAAAACTTCAAATAAAGCTGCGACTCAATAACAGTAACGCCGTCTATTTTAATTTGAAAGTAAATTTGCTATGGCTATGCATATGTTTAATATCGAAATGATCCAGGCTTTAGTGGACAAATATGCACAAGAAGGCTCAAAGGTTTTTGATGCCGAAGCTTACAAGGCCAAATATCTAAACGATCCGAACGACCCTTTGTTTTCTAAACCTTTGGAGCATTTTCTCATCAAAGGTGCCGCTCTGGGGTACAACCCGCTGGGTAACTTTCCTCTGAAGTTTTTTGATGCAGATTTTTATGGCAAAAAGTATGAAGAACTGGGGAAAGTAGGGGTGAACGATCCAGGAGATAAGTTTGGTCATTATTTGTTGTTTGGAATGGGAGAAGGCCGGCAAGCCAGCCAGGATACCAACAATTTTAATTCAGAGGTTTATCTGAAAATGTATCCCGCTGTAGCTGCCTATGTGCAGGATCATCTAAGCGATTTTAATAATAGCTTAAGCAATGGGACCTTAGCGCATTTTGTTAAATATGGAGCCTTTCAAGGCTTTGTTGGTCCTATTGATGATTTGGCCAGCGATGATACTTATTCCTTTGACCATCTGGCTAACTTAAAAAATAGAATAGATTTAACAGATCATCCTAAAGACGATCGGGACACTTTACAGCTCAGTAATAATGCCATTAATTTTAATGGTTCTGGCGAACATACGATTAGCCTGGAAAGCATGAATAATGCCTTTGGAATAGATTTTGATGTACTAGACCTCTCTTTAGTCACTAGTCAAAACCTCATCATTAAAGGGGATACCGTTCCTTGGCGCGATACAACCGATACACTCTTAAGTGCCCAAGCTGATGATTTGATGCTGGGTAACCCTTATTTAATTTCTAGTGTGGAAGGATTTCAAGATCTCTTGCTAACGGACACTACCCTTAAATATGCCGGGACCTCCTATGTACTGGATACGGTAAAAGAGGGAAAACTCATGAATGGAGGAGGAGGGCCGTTTTTTGATGTCGATGTATTTACCGCTGGTATGGATGCCAGCCTCGTGAGTCAGGGAGTTACGTTGCGCTCTATCGGAAAATTTTCTTCGATCTGGTTAGTAGGTAGTCATTACAACGATACGCTTACCGGGGGAGATGAAAATAATCTTATCCGGGGAGGGTTAGGACGTGATGTGATGAACGGCGGCGGCGGAAGTAATATATTTGAGTTTAAAGGCACAGACTCCACTTTAGATTTCGCTACGGCTGATATTGTGGATGGGTTTGATAAAGCTAAAAACACTATCAGGCTTTTTAATCCGGATGGAAAAGAGTTTGTGGCGGTAGCGGCGGGAGTAGGCATTAACTATATTAAAGCAACCCTGAGTGATGTCCCGACGCCAGGCGGAAAAGTAGCAAACTTTACAGAAGCCTTAACTGCTGCTAATAAAGCCTTGTCGGCTTTAAATGGAAATATCAGCGCATCTACTGGCTCGCTGGTAACTTTTCAATATGATGCAAACAATGGTTATTTGTTTCAGGATGTAGATGGTAACGGCACCGCAGATCAAGTAGTCATTTTGACAGGAATTGATAGCGGCGAGTTTACTCTTTAGAGTGGTGTACGGCTCCCCAGTAAATATTGAAGAGGATAGCTTTAGCCTTGTATTTGAAGGGTATTGAGATCGTTTTGCTCCAATAACCTCGTTAATACTTGGCCAAAGCTTTCAACTAGCGCTCATGCAAAAGAGTAATGTTTTTAGTTTAGTGCCAGTCTCAGCAAGCTATCGCTGCAAATAGTATTTCTTAGGTTTTCTGTGTTGCCTTAACTGTAGTCATTGCGCTGGCAATAAGTCCCGAAATATCAGACAGATTTGCGGGCACAATAAGGGTATTGCCTGTTTTTGCCAGGCCTGAGAAAGCTTCCACATATTTTTCAGCCACTTTCAAATTGACGGCATCCATTCCACCGGGAGACTGGATAGCGTGGGCTATGCGTTCAATTGCTTCTGCAGTGGCAGCCGCAATCGTTTGCAATGAGGCAGCTTCCCCCTGCGCAACGTTAATAGTAGCTTGTTTTTCTCCTTCGGAACGGGCAATTTGGGCTTCGCGCTCCCCAGTAGCGATATTGATCTGTTCTTGCTTACGGCCTTCTGAGGCAGCAATCAAGGCCCGTTTTTCACGCTCGGCAGTAATTTGGGCCTGCATTGCATGCAAGATTTCTTTGGGAGGGGTGAGATCTTTTATTTCATAACGCAGCACTTTGACCCCCCAGTTAGCAGCGGATTCATCGATCGCCGTTACCACGGAGTGATTGATGAAGTCTCTTTCCTCAAAGGTTTTATCCAACTCCAATTTACCTATCACGCTACGTAAAGTGGTCTGGGCAAGCTGGGTAATGGCGACAATATAGTTGCTGGAACCATAGCTGGCACGCATGGGGTCGGTTACCTGAAAATACAGAATGCCATCTACCTGTAACTGCGTGTTATCGCGGGTAATACAGACCTGACTAGGAACGTCTAACGGAATTTCTTTCAGGGAATGCTTATAGGCCACACGGTCAATAAAAGGAATAACGATATTAAGACCGGGTGCCAGTGCTGCATGAAACTTGCCTAAACGCTCTACTACCCAAGCGTGTTGTTGTGGTACTACTTTGATGGATTTGAAAACAAAAATAAACGCAACAATCAAAATAAACAGCGCAAATAATTTTAAACCATCCATAAATATTCCTCCGAGATTTAAAGCGGGAAATTAATCAAAAATAAATAAAGTGAGAAAGCTTTTTATTCCAAATGGCGTGCTACAACCAGGGTACTCCCCCTTATTTCTTTGATTACAAAAACGCCAGGTGTTCGATGGGCTCCCTGCTCTAACACCACATCCCATAAAGCACCTCGGTACATTACGCGGGCATGGCCGGCATGATCCCAATTTTCCACTGTTAATCGGTTACCAATGTCCATGTTCACACTAGCGTCAGTAGCTGGGTCTAAGCGGGTAGATAGGCCAAAGCGGGATTTTCTAAGCATAAGAGCCCCTAAAAATCCCACGATAGCTGCTACTAAAAATTGCATTGCAAAGCTGCCTGAAAGCCATGCCGTGATACCGCCGGCCCCCAGCGCCACAGCAATGACCAGCATATAAAAGGTGCCGGTAAATAACTCAGCAATTAGAGTTACTAAGCTTGCAATAAACCAGATCCAGTGTTCTTCCATACAACATTCTCCACAGCACAAGATTCAAGCCTGATCGCATTATGCATGTTTGAGGACATTTGCGGTAATTTGCGATCAACCCTTAAAAAAGACTGCTAATCGCAGCTTTTAAGTGACAGAGCCTAGCAACAAGCTAAGTATTCCCTCATTTGGCGAGCTGCTGCCAAGTTTGTACCACAGTGTCTGGGTTCAGTGAGATAGAGTCAATCCCATGGTTCATCAACCATACTGCAAAATCGGGATGATCAGACGGGCCTTGCCCGCAAATACCCACATATTTTCCGGCAGCGTTACAGGCTTTAATTGCACGTTCAATTAATGTCGTGACCGCAGGATCACGTTCATCAAAACCGGCGGCTACCAAACCTGAATCACGGTCCAAGCCCAGAGTTAATTGGGTCAGGTCATTAGAGCCAATGGAAAATCCATCGAAATATTCTAAAAATGCCTCTGCGAGCAACGCATTACTAGGTAGCTCGCACATCATGATAATTTTTAAACCCTCTTGACCCCGCTTTAAACCGTGCTTACCCAGCAGGTCGATGACGGCACAGGCTTCTTTAATAGTACGGACAAACGGGATCATTAACTCTACATTGGTAAGGCCCATCTGATTGCGTACGCGGGTCAGCGCCTCACATTCCATTGCAAAGCATTGGGCAAAACTCTCAGCAATATAGCGACTAGCACCTCTAAAACCCAGCATGGGATTTTCTTCTTCCGGTTCATATCGGCTGCCCCCGATCAATTTGCGATACTCGTTGGACTTAAAATCCGAGAGCCGAACAATGACAGGTTTAGGCCAAAACGCAGCCGCAATCGTTGCTACCCCTTCAGCTAGTTTATCGACAAAAAAAGCCCGGGGCGAGGCATGTCCCCGTGCGACAGACTCTACGGCTTTTTTCAGATCTGCATCTATATGTGGGTACCCTAAAATGGCTTTTGGGTGTATGCCAATATTGTTGTTAATAATAAATTCCAACCGCGCTAAACCTACTCCCGCATTAGGTATTTGGCAAAAATCAAATGCTAACTGTGGATTACCTACATTCATCATAATTTTGACAGGTATCTGGGGCATGGCTCCGCGTTGTACTTCTTCGATAGTAGATTCCACCAGACCTTCGTAAATTTTCCCTTCATCTCCTTCAGCGCAGCTTACCGTAACAAAAGCCCCCTCCGTGAGAGCCTCCGTTGCGGTGGCGCAGCCCACAACGGCTGGAATCCCTAGCTCTCTGGCAATAATAGCGGCATGGCAAGTACGCCCGCCCCGGTTGGTGACAATCGCGCTGGCACGCTTCATGACAGGTTCCCAATTGGGATCTGTCATATCTGAAACGAGTATATCCCCGGCTTGAACCTTATCCATTTCAGAAACCTCACGGATAATTTTTACTTTACCAGCCCCTACTTTTTGACCGATTGCGCGACCGGTAACAATCACCCTGTTTTGCAAACTGGCATCTGCCTTAATGCTGTATCGAATTTGTACATCGCTTAGATGTTGCTGGCTTTTGACCGTTTCCGGACGTGCTTGGAGAATGTAAATGCGCCCATCTTTGCCGTCTTTTCCCCACTCAATATCCATAGGGCGCTGATAATGCTTTTCAATAATCTGTGCATAGCGAGCTAGTTCAATAACCTCTTGATCCGTGAGGCTATAGCGATTACGGTCGGTGACCGGAACATCCACGGTTTTCACTCGACTTAAGCTGCTAGCCTGCTCTGCAGGTAGGGTGAACTCCATTTTGATAAGCTTGGAGCCAATATTACGGCGGATAATGGGGTACTTACCTGCTTGCAGCATGGGTTTGTGAACATAAAACTCGTCAGGGTTGACGGCACCTTGCACCACTGTTTCTCCCAGCCCGTAGCTGGAAGTGATAAAGATCACATCTGGAAACCCCGATTCAGTATCTATCGTAAACATTACACCACTGGCAGCAAGATCTGAACGCACCATGCGTTGAATCCCTGCCGATAAGGCGACTTGGGCGTGTACAAACCCTTTGTGAATACGGTAGGAAATGGCCCTATCGTTGTACAGGGAAGCAAACACACGTTTAATTTTTTCTAGAACCTCATCAATTCCCAACACATTCAGATAACTTTCTTGCTGGCCGGCAAAAGACGCATCGGGTAGATCTTCTGCTGTAGCAGAAGAGCGTACAGCCACAGAAATTTCCTCGGCATCTGAACCTATAAGATTTTGATAGGCACTCCTAATGGCGGCTTCCAAATCTGTGGGTAAGGGAGTGTTCATGATCCACTCACGAATTTGTCCACCGGTTTGTGCTAAAGCTCTTACATTTTCCACATTAAGCTGATCTAGTGCCGTCTGGATGCGACAATCTAGCTGATCTTGCTTAAGAAATTGCGTAAATGCATAGGCTGTGGTTGCAAAACCGTCCGGTACCCGTACTCCTGCTAATGCCAACTGGGAAATCATTTCTCCCAGAGATGAGTTTTTACCCCCTACAGTGTCTACATCCTGTGCTCTGAGTTCCTTAAAAGGTACGATGAGTGCACCATGATTAACTGGCATGACAAACTCCTAAATTAGAAAAATCATGCAAACTACTGGCTTAACTTTTACGGCAGTGACAAGTAGCTTGCATGACTTTTCTGCGGCTTTATAGAATAGCCGTACTACTGTTGAGACAAGATAGATTGTAGTGCTCGGAAAATGCAGCTAACGATACTTTCAAAGGATTTTGCATGACAACACGACAGATTGCAGACCGAAAAGTACGAGATCGAACCGTATTTATTGTTTCTGATGGCACAGGGATTACGGCTGAAAATTTTGCGCATGCAGTATTAACCCAATTTGAAGGCGTCAGATTAGTTCAGGAAAGATTACCCTTTATTGACGATATACAAAAAGCCCGGGAAGCTGTCGTTAAAATTAACGATGCATTTCGTCGGGACGGCTATAGACCGGTGGTATTTTCTACCATGGTTAATGCAGAAATTAATGCAATTTTGCATGAGGCTTGTGCAATGCATCTGGACTTGTTTCAGCAATTCGTAGAACCACTAGAAACAGAATTCGGTGTTAAAAGTACCCATACGATAGGTCGCACTCACACAGGAGCAAGTTCGCAAGCCTATAAAGACAGGATTGAAGCTATCAATTTTTCACTTGCCCATGATGATGGGCAGACCAATAAAGATCTAGAGCAGGCTGATGTAATTTTAATAGGGGTTTCTCGGAGTGGAAAAACACCGACCAGTTTGTATTTGGCCATGCAATATGGGATCAAATCTGCAAATTATCCTTTGATTCCTGAAGATTTCGAACGTGCTGCTTTGCCAGGACCTCTTAAACAATATCGAGATAAATTATTCGGTCTGTCAATTGCTCCTGAACGTTTGGCAGAAATTCGCAATGAGCGACGCCCCAACTCCAACTACGCGTCTTTAGAAAATTGCCGTTACGAGGTGGCAGAGGCAGAACGTCTTATGCGTAAAGAAGGTATACAGTCCTGTAACTCCACAGCAAAATCTATCGAAGAAATAGCCACTACCATTATCACAGATTTTGGTCTGAGCACTCGGCCTTATTAGGGATAAACAACTATTGTAAAGTGGTTCCTTTGCTACTGATAGCCTGTACTAGCCCTACACCAAAACTGGCGCCCAGCTTTTTAGCCAGACGCTCTGCAACATTTTCATGAGGTGAAAAATCAACTAAATCCGGAGCGTGAAGTACTTCCCGGGCAACTAAATCTACGCTGCCAAACTCATCAGCTAACCCAACTGCAACGCCTTTAGAGCCGGTATAAATGAGCCCGGAAAATATTTCAGGCTCTGCATTTATGAGGCGTTTGCCACGACCTTGTTTGACGGCAGTAATAAATTGGGTATGAATATCGGAGAGCATGGCCTGAACATGATCTCGGTGTTTATCACTCATTGGCGAGAAAGGATCCAGCATTCCTTTATTTTCACCTGCTGTTAGTAAGCGTCGCTCGATACCCGCTTTTTTCATGATTTCCGTGAGACCAAACCCGTTCATTAAGACCCCAATACTGCCAACGAGTGAGGCAGGATTGACATAAATTTTGTCAGCGGCAGCGGCAATAAAATAAGCCCCGGAAGCGCATAACTCTTCTACTACCACATACAAAGGAATCTGCGGATGCAAAGCGCGCAAGCGGCGAATTTCATTAAATACCAAAGAAGATTGCACGGGGCTACCTCCCGGGCTATTGACGCGCAGAATCACGCCTTTGGTATTGCTGTTTTCAAAAGCAGTTTTTAAAGCCTTATTTAAGCGTTCAGCACTGGCTGGGCCATTAACAGCGATCTCACCTTCCAGGTTGATGAGCGCTGTGTGCGGGCCGGTACCTGTTTTCTGGGCTCTTGGATCAATAAAAAGTCCAATAGTAAAAACTAAAAAAACTAACAAAAACGCAAGGCGAAAAAAAATCTTCCAGCGTCGTGCAGCTCTCTGCTCGCGCAGGGTGGCCATTAAAAAACCTTCCAGATGAGAGGCCGAGAAGCCAGAGTCGCCCGGCTTTACGGGTTCGGTATGCGATGTAGAAGCCTCGTGATTCATAGTCTGCTTTCTTTTAGCAATTTAATCCCTGAGTTAAGGGTTTTTTAGTTAATCAATAATTTAGCTAAATCCACTACGCTAGGCACATGTGCAAAGGTTTCATAAGTGCGTAATTGCTCCTCAGGATGAGCCCCACTGCTGACTGCAGCACTTTGTACACCTGCTGCCTTGGCCATTTTAAGATCATGTGTGGTGTCTCCAATCATAAGCACCCTTTGGGCAGTAACATTACATTCTTGCATCAATTCAAACAGCATTAAGGGATCAGGTTTGCTGGCTGTCTCATCAGCCGTTCGGGTCGCTTCAAAATAATGGCTAACACGTGTTTGTAACAAGGCACGATTGAGTCCTACACGACTTTTCCCTGTGGCTACTGCAAGCCGATATCCATAATCGGACAATTCTTGAAGAAAAGTTTTGGTACCTTCAAACAAAGTTAAATGCTCATCACTGGCCAAATAGTGCACTCGATAGCGCTGTGCCATTTGCATTCTTTGTGCGGGAGTAGCCGAGGGGGCAACATGCAAAAGCGCATCTTGCAGGCCAAGCCCAATCACATGGCTAGCAGTCTGGAAACTAGGTTCAGGCAAGTCTACATCTTTGGCTGCGGCCTGAATACACCGTGCAATTGTGGCTGTAGAGTCAAGGAGTGTGCCATCCCAGTCAAAAACAATCAAATCAAAGCGGCGTGTCATATAGCGCCTATTTCCTAGTAGAAGGATTTAAAGAAGCTAAGGTATTCACTGGGTAAGCGCAACCCTACCCAGCTTTTCTAGTTCACTTGAAAAATCCCTGGGCATTGGGGAATTTAGGGACAGAAGAATGCCTGTAGCAGGATGCGGCAGACTTAAAAAATGCGCATGTAACAACATTCGCTTAATACGCAATGCCTTATTTTGGGCGAAGTCTCCATAACGCTCATCACCCACGACCGGTAGACCCAGAGCGGCTGCATGAACGCGGATTTGATGGGTTCGTCCTGTCATAATTCTTGCGGTCATTAAGCCGCCTAGGCTCAGGCGTTGTTTAACTGTAAAGCGGGTTAATGCAAATTGCCCGTTGCGTTCATCAACAAACACTTTTCGAGTCTTTTCCTCAGAAATATTCTTACTTAAAGGTAAACGGACTTCGTGTTTTTCAAAGGGAGGATGGCCAAATACTCCCAAAAAATATTCTTTTTTCCAGACACCTTCTCGTAGAGATTGTTGTGCCGCAGTCAGGGCTGAGCGCTTTTTGGCCAATAGGAGAATACCACTGGTTTCCCGGTCCAGGCGATGGACTAGCTCTAAAAACTTCGGGGTTCTGGCGCAACGGATCTGTTCTATAACTCCGCTAGACACTCCACTGCCTCCGTGTACTGCTATTCCTGCCGGCTTGTCAATAGCCAACATAAACTCATCTTCAAAAAGGATGGGAAACTCTGCAGGAAACACCTGTGTTTCGGAGGCTTGGGCAATCCGGACAGGGGGAAGCCGCACGACGCATTGCGCCGACAAACGCGTATCTGCTGTGGCACGTTTACCATCTACGCGAACCTCACCTGCCCGGATAATGCGATGAATATGGGATTTAGGCACACCTTTAAGTATTTTGATTAACCAGTTGTCCAGCCGCTGCCCATCCCCACCTTCTCCAACATTCAGATGCTGTACCTGGAGCTTGTTTTCTAATGGATGAATGATTTTGCTAAAAGGCAAGATATACTCACATTTAGGTGATTTGCCATCTTAGAAATTTGCAAAAATTGCATTACTAGTTTGGCTCTAGAGGCAACAAAACAGATTATCGCGTTATCTTTGGAAACTCGATGTGTTTAAAGTGCCCACACCTCAATTGTATTATTTTGATGGATTAACATGTCCCGGTAAGGCTCGCCATTCAAAGCGGCTTGATCGATGGAACATCACAAAATGGGTTTTGATGTTGATGCGCATGGCGTGTCATCAGCTGGCTAGAATAAAAATGACGCTGTTGTTGCTAATACTTTTCCTGCTCCTGACCGCGCCAAGCGTTTTACGCTTGCTGCTGCCGGTTCTTTATCAGGGGTGGGGGTTTTTCAAACGCAACCCCGCTTCGCGTGTGGTATATGAAAGCTCTTCAATTTTTGGGTTAAACCCTGGGTTGATCTACCAGGCCCCATCTTGGGGCTCATGCAAAAGCTTTCGGACCTTTGCCAATAGGCTTACCTGCGCCGGTCGTTTACCACTTTTCTTAGCTACTCCTCCTGTATTTGTTAGGGTTTCATCACATTTGGCTTATCTGTATGTGCCTGCTAACCGGTCTACGCAGGGTGACTGTTAAAAGTCCAACTGCAACTGGATGAAGGAGTAAGCATGAAACGCATGCTGTTTAACGCAACCCACGCAGAAGAGCTGCGGGTTGCGATTGTGGATGGCCAAAAGTTGGTCGATATAGATATTGAATCCGCGGGGCGCGAAAGCCGCAAATCCAATATTTACAAAGGAGTGATTACCCGTATTGAGCCTAGCCTTGAAGCTTGTTTTGTCAATTATGGGGAGGAGCGCCACGGGTTTTTACCGTTTAAAGAAGTATCGCGGATGTATTTTCGGGAAGGGATTGATGCTCGAGGCAGCCGTATTCAAGATGCACTGAAAGAAGGGCAGGAAATACTCGTTCAGCTTGAAAAAGAAGAGCGCGGCAATAAAGGCGCTGCTTTAACCACTTTTATTTCTTTGGCGGGCCGTTATCTTGTGCTTATGCCCAACAATCCAAAAGGAGGGGGTGTTTCTCGCAGAATTGAAGGCGAAGAGCGCAATGAGTTACGCGATAAGATGGATCAATTACAACTGCCCAGCGGTATGAGTGTAATTGCCAGAACTGCGGCGATTGATCGGACAGTGGAAGAGCTTCAGTGGGATTTGAACTATCTAATGCAGTTATGGAAGGCGGTGGATGATGCCTCCCGCTCCGCAGCTGGAGCTTATTTGATTTATCAAGAATCCAGTCTGGTGATCCGGGCCATTCGGGACTATTTTCAGCCAGAAATTGGTGAAATCCTCATCGATACCGATGACATTTACGAGCAAGCTCGGCAATTTATGGCACATGTTATGCCGGACATGGTCAATCATGTGAAGCGTTACCGTGATGAAACGCCTCTTTTTAGCCGTTTTCAAATTGAGCATCAGATTGAAACGGCCTACTCCAGAACAGTGCAATTACCTTCAGGTGGATCGATAGTGATCGATCATACGGAGGCTCTGGTGGCCGTGGATGTGAACTCAGCCCGTTCTACTCGTGGGAGTGATATTGAAGAAACTGCTATGCGTACCAACTTAGAAGCAGCCGAGGAAGTGGGTCGACAGATGCGGCTACGAGATTTAGGCGGTCTTGTTGTAATCGATTTTATCGATATGGAAGACAGCAAAAATCAAAAAGCCGTCGAAAGCAAGCTGCGTGAAGCATTGCATTTTGATCGTGCCCGGGTACAAATGGGAAAAATCAGTAAATTTGGCTTGATGGAATTGTCCCGTCAACGGCTGCTCCCTGCTTTATCTGAAGCCAGCCATGTGACCTGTCCGCGTTGTACGGGTACAGGGGTGATCCGAGATACCGAATCCACGGCTTTACATGTGCTACGCATTCTTCAAGAAGAAGCAATGAAAGACGGTACCTCGGCAATTCACGCTCAGGTGCCGGTTGATGTGGCAACCTATTTATTAAATGAAAAGCGTAGGGATATAGCCAAGTTAGAATCCCGCCACCGAATTACAGTGACTCTAATTCCTAATAAATATATCGAAACTCCCCATTACAAGCTGGAGCGTCTCAAACATGATGATGGGCGTTTAGAAGAGCCGCTGGCTACCTATGCAATGGCCGAAGTTCCAGAAGAAGTCGATTATTTGACCAAAGCCGCTGTAGCGCAAAAAGAGGAAAGGCCGCGCCAGATCGCTAAGGTCAAAGGAATAGTTCCTGCGCAGCCCGCTCCTAGCCGTCCGGTTGAGTCACCACCCGCTGCTTCAGCTGATGCGGGATCGAATAGGTCGGGGCGCTTTTCTGCTACTGTTTCCTCATCCAAACCAAGCTTTTGGGCAAAATGGTTCGCCTGGTTGATACCCTCCAAACAAGAGAGCGTTTCTACTTCTGTTATTGAGACAAGCTCAGCAGAAGTTAAACAAGACTCACATTCTGCGAATCATCGCAAAGCCGAAAATCGTACGCCTCGTAACAGCCGTTCCGGTCGCACTCGGAGCGGACGTACTGAACGCCAGGAGCGTACAGATCATGGACAAAAAGTAAAAGCTCAGCCCCCTGTGGCCGAGGTTTTGAACACTACTGAAAAAAACGCAGCAGAAGAAACAGAGCAGTCGCCACGTAAAGATCGAATGGAGCGAAGTCGGCGAAGTGACCGTAAGGGCAGAGGCGAAAAATCCCTCAGGTCTGTGCAAGAACAAAGCCCCTCAAAACAGGAGTTAGCGCTTGCGCCAGAAAAACAAGCACCTACCTATACAGAAACCCCTCCTGCTATGGCGGAGCAGACTTCTGTTATTGCCGCTGGTCTTCAGCTTAATGAGTTACCAGAAGTTCAAACGAGTGAGCGTGAACAAGAACGACGTCGACGTCGGCGAGGGGGGCGCCGGGGACGCGGTCGTGGCGAAAGCTATGAAAATACCGCTCAGAACGATATTCCCGTGGAGTCAACATTTGAAACTATTTTTGACAGTTCTTTAAATGAGAAGCACAAAGCGCCACTTAAGCTCGAAACTTCAGGCATCCATTCGGTATCCGTGCCCTCTGAGGCAGATTCAAATGTGTTAGCACATCCTCAAGAGACTGTTTCTGTTCAAGCGCTGGTCAGTGCGTCAGTACAAGCGCCTGACACTCCACTGCAAACCTATGGCTACACTCCAGCTAGTGCGTCTTCTTCATTCAATGCTGTTACCCAGGCAGAGTTTGTAGAAAACAAGCTTGTTACTGCTCCTGTATCCGCAGAATCAGTTCCGTCAGGATTTCGTAAAGTAGCGCTAGTCGTTGATCCTGCAAAAACAATGCTGGATATTCCTGCTTTGCAAGCGGTAGTAGAAAATGCCGGCTTGGCGTGGATACATACCGATTCAGATAAATACCAGCAGGTGCAGCAAATCATTGCCAATGGGGTACCGCCACCTTATGTACCTCGCCAGCGAAAAATAGTGACTCCGGTCTCAACTGAACCTTTGATGTTAGTGGAAACTCGACCCGAATTTAGAGCCTAAACTGCGAACTCTTTAATAAAAGGCCGCTTTTGCGGCCTCTTTTACGTTCTTAGTTTTAATAGCACCCTTTCCCTTCTTAAACAGCATTGGATTAACATGCTTAAATCATGTTGCTAGAACGTACTATTCCAATTATCGTTACTTCGCATCAAAATTTTCCTATCCAGGTACCTGAGCATTTGCTTAGTCCTACGGGGCAGCTTAAAGATCTACGGGGTCGACAGTTGCATGACTTACGCATTAGCGTAACGGATAGATGCAATTTTCGTTGTACCTATTGCATGCCAAAAGAAATATTTGGTAAAGACTATCCCTATTTGCCCCAAAGCTCGATACTAAGCTTTGAAGAGATTGTGCGATTAGCCCGACTGTTTGTGGCGCATGGAGTTGAAAAGCTTAGGCTCACGGGTGGGGAGCCGCTTTTACGCAAAGATCTGGAGCGTTTGATTGCTATGCTATCCGAGCTTAAAACCTCTACAGGCAATAGTTTGGATTTAACTTTGACCACCAACGGTACTTTATTGGCAAAGAAAGCCCAGAGCCTGAGAAATGCTGGGCTGGCACGACTGACTATCAGTTTAGATGCACTAGAAGACGCTGTTTTTAAAAAGATAAACGATGCAGATCATAGCGTGGAAGAGGTGTTAAAGGGAATTTCTACGGCTCAGACTGCGGGGTTTAAGGATATTAAGATCAACATGGTGGTGCAGAGGGGGATCAATGATCATGAGATCTTGCCTATGGCCCGCTATTTTAAGGCTAGAGGCATCATTCTGCGCTTTATAGAGTTCATGGATGTTGGGAACAGCAATGGATGGAGAATGGATAGTGTGGTTCCCAGTAGAGAAGTTATTCAGATCATTCATCCTGAAATGCCGCTTATAAATCTGCAGCCTAACTATCCTGGTGAAGTTGCACAGCGTTGGGCGTACGCAGATGGTCAGGGGGAAATCGGAGTGATTTCCAGCGTGACACAAGCCTTTTGCAATAGTTGTAGTCGTGCACGGCTTTCTACAGAAGGGCAGTTATACCTGTGCCTGTTTGCCCATGCAGGGTTTGATTTGCGGGCACTCTTGCGTAATGGAGCGTCTGATGCACAGCTTCAAACTGTCATTGCACAATTATGGAGGCAACGCAAGGATAATTATTCGGAAAGGCGCACTACCATAAAGGATACCAATCATCGGAAAATTGAGATGAGTTATATCGGCGGCTAAGAGCACTGAAGTGTTAATGTAGTTACGCATCAGTGGCAAATGAAGTTTTCGCATCCAAACTCTTGTCGACAAAGGAGAAAAGCTTGGATATTCGCTCTGGCGTGACCGGCCTAATCTTGGCGGGCGGACGTGGGAGACGCATGGCTTGTGTCGATAAGGGCTTACAGCGGCTGGACGGCCTGCCTCTTGTAGAGCGGGTTTTTCATCGTTTAGCACCGCAATGCAATAGCATGATGATTAGTGCCAACCGGAACCTAAAGCAGTATCGTGCGGTAGCGAGAAACGTATACCCCGATTTAAGATCTAGGTTTTGTGGCCCTCTGGCGGGCATGGAGACAGGTCTTCAACATTGTATGACACCCTGGTTAATGGTCGTACCTTGCGATGTTCCCTATTTACCCGTCAATCTTGTCTCAACTCTTTCTGAGGCAGTGTTCTTATCAGATCTGCAGCTGGGGGCCGTCTTTGCCAGCACTGAGGAACAAAATCACCCTAGTATCTGTTTACTGCATCGTAGTCTGTTACCTTCCTTGAGTGAATTTCTAGACCAAGGTCAGCGGCAGGTAATGTTTTGGTTAGCAGCTGTGAAGGCTAAAAGTGTGCTTTTTCAACAGAGGCATGCCTTTTGCAACTTCAATACACGGGAGATGTTGGATGGGGGAATAAATGTTGCGAGCAATGGACATTTTTAGACTCACCAATCCACAGGCTGCTGGGTGTCGGATTTTGCGTTTGCGCGCTCTCGAGTCAGGAGTAAAGCCAGGTCTTGCCTGGCTTTATGAGCCAGATCTATTAGTTTTTTAACATCTTCTCGATGCATAGCTCCTTCTTTTAGCAAGCGTTCATCATGTCTTATAAAGGTTTGTATGGCCCGATGCGCTTGATGAGGGGATTCTCCAAGCATAAGCAAGGCTTTTTCGCCAGCCGCTGCAGCTGCACGAAAAGTTTCCCTTTCAAAAGGAATATTAATTTCTTCCAGCGCGTAGCCATCGGTTCGCCCCCGCGCGCGCGCCAGAATTTTTACTTTAGGATATTTTTCTTTTACTAACTTAGCCGTTTCTAAGGTAGCTTCTGCATCATCTGTGGCCAAAACCAATAGCTGGGTATTTTCAATTCCCGCTGACTCCAAAACCTCTAGGCGAGAAACGTCCCCGTAATAAGCTTTAAAGCCAAATTTTCTTATGAAGTCAACCTGGTTAGGGTTATTGTCAATTAAAGTCACCCCAAATCCTCTTGCAATCAATAGTCGGGCCACTACCTGTCCGAACCGTCCGAAACCGGCGACGATGATTTCATTTTTTTCTTCAATGACATCAGTTGAGCGTGTGGGCATGCGGTTTAAGCGAGGCATTACCCAGCGCGTCAAGGCAATAAATAAAAAAGGAGTGCTAAGCATAGAAGCTGCTACGACTGCATTCATCAGATCTGCTTGTGGATGAGAGAGGGTGCCTTGATTCAAAGCGGTGGCAATCAATACGAACGCGAACTCTCCAATCTGCGATAAAGCGACTGCAAACACAGCCGCATCTTGCCCGCAAAGCTTAAATAAGCGTGCAATGGCCAAAAGTAGCAGGAGTTTTCCTACCACTACGGCACTCGCTATTCCAAATACTAGAGCAGGCTGTGTTACAAATAAATTAAGATCAACACTCATGCCTACCGCAATAAAAAATAAGCCTAACAGTAAACCTTTAAAGGGTTCAATATCCAGTTCTAGTTCATGGCGGTATTCACTGTCAGCCAGCAAAACACCTGCTAGAAAAGTGCCTAATGCCATAGAGAGACCTACTGCTTGGGCTGCCACTGCTGCTCCAAGGACCAGTAACAAGGCAAAAGCGATAAACACTTCTTTTAAACCGGTATTGGCAATGTAGCGTAGCACCGGTCTGATTAAAAAACGTCCAATCAATATAAAAGAAAAGATCAATCCTACTGCCTTAACAATTCCCAGTGTATCTAGCGCTCCTTCCCCTTTTGCAGGAGCTATGGCAGCCAATACTAAAAATGCAGGAATAACCGCAATATCCTGAAACAGCAATACAGAAAACCCAGCCTTTCCACCTTCCGTAGACATAAGATTGCGTTCAGTTAGGGAAGCCAGAGCAATCGCAGTGGAAGACATGGCAAATGCAATACCGGCTACCATGCTGATGCGCCAATCTATTCCTAGCAGCTGTCCTACGACTACCACTAGCCCTGCAGTAACTATTATCTGAACCGTACCTGTTCCAAAGATTGAAAGCCGTAGGGCCCAGAGTTTTTTAGGATTTAGTTCCAGACCCACTAAAAATAGTAATAAAACTACACCAAATTCCGCAAAATGAAGCACGCTCTGAGCGTCATTTATCAGTTTAAGTGCGGCAGGTCCAATCACCACTCCAGCTACTAGGTAGCCCAGTACCGCTCCAAGCCCGAACCGTTTGAACAAGGGCACTGCAATTACAGCAGCCAATAAATAAATCAGAGCATCGGTCAGCATGATGGATTTAGTGTAGAAAACAGCGGTGGTAATTTTCCGGCAACACAATCTTCCAATAAGGTTTGATAACGTTTTGCATCTAGTTGTAATTGGTCGCTGCTGGGATTACCTTCATATCCAGTGGAGAAAATCCCCCGATGTTCCCATCCACAGTATTGACTCATCGCTTCCAAAGGTCTGAGCAATTCATGTAATTCAAAGGCAAATTTATCGCGTTGGTAGGTATTGGGGTGAGCCCCTAGACTCACCGCTAGCAGTAATTGCCGAGGAGATAAACTTCTATTTTGACCATATGCAAAACCAAAAGTCAGTACCTCATCCTGCCACGCTTTGAGCAAAGGAGGAGTGGAGTACCAATACATTGGAAATTGCAGCACTACGACATCATGAGCTTGCAATAACTCCTGCTCTTGCTCAGTATCAATAAATCCATGGGGATAGTGGTGATACAGGTCGTGTAGAGTTACTCCGTGGACGTTCTCAGCCGCCGCGCGTAAGCTGCGGTTGAGTTGACTAGCGGGATGATTAGGATGGCAGTAAAGAACAAGAACTCTCACATGCATTCCTAGATAGCTTTGTGATACTTTTTATTCAAAAGGGCCTGACGCCGATCAGCCAGGTATGCAGATAAAAAGCAAAAATCCCCCACAAAGATAGTCCTAGTAAAACGGTAAGCGTATCAACCGTCCATCCTTTGAGAGGGTAGTGCACGTTTGCTAAACGATCTCGCCGCCGTGCGGCGCGAAAAGCCAATACAGCCCAAATTAGGAAGGTGCCAAACAAAACCATATCCGCGAGCCGAGCATTAGAAATTAAATGTGCTATCGACCATATTTTGACGCCGATTAGCATGGGATGTCCAACAGCTGCTTTGATACGATTGCCGGGGATATAAGCGCTAACTAGAAAAATCATGGAGAAGACCATTAACAATGCAGCTATATGACGCAGCCACATAGCAGGCCACCATAGTTCTGGAGCGCTGACTCGAATAAGACTATACCCCCAGATAATGAGCCCAAAACCTGCCAGTGAAAACAAAGTGTATAAACTTTTGTAAATGCCTTCACCATGTTTTTTAATAAAGTTTGTGCGGCTATTTTCTGCGAAAACGCGGGTGGAATGGACTCCTAAAAATAGCCCTAATCCCATTAAAAGAATGACCATAAAATAAAGCTCTATATGACTGTGTTGGGTGATTTCACCACACTATTGCGTTAAAAAATATTGTTTGAAGAAAAACATTATTACTAATCAGTTAATGTTTATCTGATAAGGTTTTTAGAACATTTTTTCTTGGAAAACGCCGGGGAATCAAGGGTAAAGATCATTTACTGAGTCTAGCGGCTTGTAAATCTGAAAATGATTAACAAATGCTTTTATGAATCAAATGTGGAGAGCTTGCCGTGTTTAATCCTTCACAAGAGGATGTGAGGCGGTTTTTGTGTGCAACTTATCGCAAATACCGTGATAGAGCACTACTGACACCGCTAGAAAACCTGGCTGCGCGCTGGATGGCTGAACATTCAGAGTACCATGCACTGTTGGCCGATGAGTTTGCTGCAGTTACCGCTCAGTTTCCCCCAGAAGCTGGCAAAACCAATCCCTTCTTGCATCTTTGCATGCATTTATCGATTAGTGAGCAGGTGCAAATTGATCAGCCGCCGGGCATTAAGGCTGCATTTGAAGCCTTGGCTGCAAAGTTTAATGACCCTCATCCGGCGCATCATGTACTGATGGAATGCCTGGGTGAAATGCTATGGACAGCACAGAGAAATAAAACAGCACCAGACGGTGCGCAATATGTTCGCTGTGCCCGCAAGCATGCCGGTCTGCCTGTAGCAGACTTATCTCATTAAATACAGCTGTTTCAATAACCCCGATTCAGTTTATTTTGTTTTGATTAAACGACTTTCCGGCTGTATAGCTAAAGGTCCAGGTAAGCTAGCGAGATAGGCAGCAATATCTTCCATATCTTTTGTACTTAGGCCTGCAGCTTGCCCACCCATGATGGCGTTAGTGCGCGTCAAGGCTGCCGTTTTTTCAGCTGTGTTGGCACGCTTGTATTGTTTAAGCGTGGCTAACAGATAATCTTCATGTTGACCAGCCAAAATAGGATAGGTGGGATCAATCGGGGATTTGTAGTCTTTTCCATGGCAGGAAAAACAGGCTTTTTCCGCCGCTTTTTTTTCACCGGCGATCTTATCGCCCGCCTGGGTAACAGTACTTAGACCCAGTAGTAGGGTTGCAATCATTAACTTATTCATGCATATCTCGACTATTAGAATTATTTAGGAGTGGTGGCACTTGTAGCAGTTTTACCATTGTGCGCATAAAAAGCAGCTAGATCAGCCATATCCTGATCAGAAAGTGAAACAGCAATCGCTCTCATTGTAGGATGTTTACGCTCTGATTTTTTGTAAGCCTGCAAGGCGTTATAGATATATTTTTCGCTTTGACCTGAAATCATGGGTACCCGATATTGTTCAGGGAAGATAACCTGATAACCTGCAATGCCATGACAACCGATACACATAGCGTTTTTTTCTGCACCTGTTGAGATTTGGCCTTTAATTTCAGTTTGTGCTTGTGTTGGAATAGCACTTAATGCCCCTAGGAGCAGTACAGCAGTAGTCATTCGTCTCATCATATATTCCCTGGAGTCCTAAGTAATCTCAATGCTCTAAGCCGATAGTGTAAAAATCTTCAACAAAACTTTGTAGGGGTAGTTTTGATAATCTCAGACAGGATTTTAGCTACAAGCGAGCGCTACGTCGAATAGCAAGATAGAGAGTTTTGGTAAGCTAATTGTATTGTCTGCTATCCACAATGAGGTTATATGTCCTTATCTAAGCAAAATACACAAGCTAAATTTGAAGGTTCCTCTGCTTATGTGGCTACTGCCGACTTAAGACTGGCCGTCAATGCGGCTTTAACCCTGCAGCGCCCTTTACTGATTAAAGGGGAGCCGGGAACTGGGAAAACCATGTTGGCCGAAGAAGTGGCCACATCACTTAATCGGCGTTTACTTCAATGGCATATTAAATCCACTACTAAAGCACAACAAGGGCTGTACGAATATGACGCGGTCAGCCGCTTGCGGGATAGCCAGCTGGGTGAGGAAAAAGTTAAGCATATTGAGAACTATATTCTTCGGGGTGTTTTATGGCAGGCTTTTGAAGCCGATGAACCAGTTGTGCTTTTAATTGATGAAATTGATAAAGCAGATATTGAATTTCCTAACGATTTGCTGCGTGAGCTGGATCGCATGGAGTTTTATTGCTATGAAACCCGTCAAACCATTAAGGCCAGGCAGCGACCCTTGGTCATTATTACTTCCAATAACGAAAAAGAGCTCCCGGACGCATTTTTGCGCCGCTGTTTTTTTCACTACATTAAGTTTCCTGATAAAGAAACCATGCAACAAATTGTCAATGTACATTTTCCCAATCTTAAAAAAGAAATGCTGGCTAATGCACTACAAACGTTTTATGGAGTGCGCGAGTTACCGGGTTTAAAGAAAAAACCTTCTACTTCTGAATTATTAGATTGGCTTAAATTATTGCTAGCCGAAGATATTTCGTCGGACGTGCTGAAAAGTCAGGATGAAAACAAAGTGATTCCTCCCTTAGTAGGAGCCCTTCTTAAAAACGAGCAAGACTTGCATTTGTTTGAACGATTGATTTTTATGGCAAAACATAATCGCTAAGATTGTTCTGAATAAGTGCTCAGCTGTTTGCTTAGGTTTTTATCCAATGTTTTAAGCTGTTCAGGCGTGCCAATGTTTTCCCAGATCCCGTTAAAAAGTTCGCCACTGATACGACCAGCCTCGGCAAAGCGGTAGAGCCAGGGAAACAAGGGCCGCTTTTCTTTTTTTGGTAGGCTTTTAAACAAAAAAGGATGAAATACGCCAATATTGCCGTAAGTAAAACGAGGCACTGCATTAGGGCAGATTAAATGATTTTGAAGACCCATATCTCCCTTTGGATGAAAGATAGGATTATTAACCAGTACCAGATGCGCATCGATTTGGCCCTTTCGAATATCTTGCACAGCCTGTAGTAAGGTACTGTAGTCAAATTCGGTATAGATATCTCCGCTGACGACAATAAAAGGGGTATCGCCAAAGTGATGCAAAGCATTGGCAATGCCCCCCGCGGTTTCTAATGCTGGGGCTTCGGGGGAATATCGAATTTGGCAAGAAAAATTTTCTCCCGTTCCTAACGCCTGTTCAATACTTTGGCCTAGCCAGGCATGGTTAATGATGATTTCTTGCACACCGCTTGCAACTAGACGTTGAATTTGCCAGTGCAGTAGAGATTTGCCTCCTACCGAGAGGAGGGGTTTTGGTAAAAGATCAGATAAAGGACGCATGCGCTCGCCTCTACCTGCTGCGAGAATCATAGCTTTCAAAAGCTGTACCCCATCGGTCTTACGTAAGATTCAGCTGCATCTAAAATCTTCAGCAGAGGTAAAAAGATTTTGTAGCGCTCTAGGACGCTGCGGGCGTAGTGACTGACTCTTGGCAAATCTTTTAGATAGGCTTCTTTGCCATCCCGATGATACAGACGGGCAAAAATACCCAGCACTTTGAGATGACGTTGCAAACCCATAATTTCAAAATCTCGCCAAAAATCCCCAAAGTCTGCTTTTACGGGCAAACCGGCTGCTCGTGCTTGTGTCCAGAAGGCAATAGCCCAATCTATTTGTAATGCTTCCGGCCATTGAATATAAGCATCACGTAATAAGCTGACCAGGTCATAGCTCATAGGGCCTATGACTGCGTCTTGAAAATCAATAATGCCTGGATTGTTGGTATTCACGAGCATAAGATTGCGGGAGTGATAGTCACGGTGGACATAGACCCTTGGTTCAGCCAGGTTAACTTTTACAATCGTCTCAAACATCAGTTTAAGGGTAGTAAGCTGTTCTGCGTTGAGCGTTACTCCTAAATGTTTTTCCAGATACCATTGTGGAAAGAGTTGTAATTCATGCATTAGAAGTGTTTGATCGTATGCCGGTAAAGCCTCGACTCGAGTGCCTGCCTGAAGCTTTACTAAGGCGTTGATAGCTTCTCCATAAAGTTTTGGAGCGTTGCTTGGATTTAATTCATCCAAATAGGTTCGGTTTCCAAAATCATCGAGCAGTAGAAATCCTTGTTGCAGATCTTGGGCAAATACAGCGGGTACATGTACTCCAGCCGCTGAAAATAGGGTAGCTACCTTCAGAAAAGGACGACAGTCTTCCTTTTCTGGGGGAGCATCCATCACAATAAAGGTATTATCCCCACTTCCCTTTAATCTGAAATAGCGGCGAAAGGAAGCATCCGCTGAAGCCGGTACAAGGCTAGTTACATCTAGTTTCAGGTAGGCAGGGCAGGTATTGATGAAGGTACGTAAGAGAGCTAACCGCAGGTCTGTAGACATAAAACCGTATTTCGTATTTTTATGGATAATTGCATAGAAGACTATTGCACAGAGAAGTCAAGGGAGTAAATTTTTATAATAGCGAAAGGTTTATATATCTGTTTCGGTCTAGAGTAAAGTGAGGTATAGGTATTTTTATATTGTTTGCCTGCTTGCTCTAGGTTTTAATTTCTTATGATCTGTAGGTAGAAGATTTCTGTCAAACTATCTTCTTAGTTATGCAATTAATCAGCTTAGTTACTATAAATCTTACGTGAATTTCCGATTATTTTTTAAATCTGCTCTGCTACTCTGTGGCTTGCAAACAGTGTCTTGCGCTCAAGCACAATACACTGCTTCTTGCTTGCCTGGGCCTCAGACAAGTACTACTGCTGTCAACGCATTCGCTAATAGCTCTGCCGCCCGGCCGTCTAAAAAATTTGATGCGGCTGCGATCAGTAAGGCTGATCGCAGCAAACCAGTCTTAGGGAGTGCTGATAAACTGAGTAGTCAATCGGATCAAACTACGGTGCTGGAAGGCAATGCTACTTTGAGTCGGGGGACAGTAACGGTTACCGGAGATTTAATTACTTATTTTCAGATTAGCGATGAGGTATTGCTGGAAAGCATTAGCCCCGAGGGACCGGCTAGAGTATTAAGGCAAGTTCCTGGAGGAGTGGATGTTTTGACCACTCCCAAAGCCCGCTTGCGCTTGGAGGATAATACCGGTTATGCACAGTCTCCCGAAGTCTTTTATAGTCGGGTAAATGGGCGAGGAAAAGCCGATTATCTTGAAAATCTCCCCGATCAAAAATCACGCCTTATTAATGCTCAATATACGACTTGTGCTCCCGGTGATGATTCCTGGATCTTGAAGGCGCGCACTATTCTGATAGATCAATCAGAGGATGTAGGCACCGCCCGAGGGGCAGTGCTATATTTTAAAAATACGCCTATTCTGGGAACTCCGTATTTTCAGTTTCCTTTAGGTAAAGAGCGACGTACCGGTTTTTTGCCGGCCTCATTAGGCTTGTCATCCCGGACAGGTGTTGATATCACAACACCGTATTACATTAATCTAGCTCCCAATCGTGACTTAACCCTGGAGCCGCGTCTAATGAGTAAACGTGGTCTACAGCTAGGAGGAGAGTTCCGCTATCTAGCGGAAAATTATCGAGGTGATGCCCGAGTCGAATGGCTACCTAACGACACTATTTCTGGAGAACAACGTTACTATCTACAGGCCCGTCATAACTGGTCGCGTGCTGGTTGGGCAGGCGGCTATAACCTTCAATCCGCTTCGGATGATCGATATTTTGTGGATCTTTCAAAATCTATCTCTAATGTGAGTAATACTTCTTTGCCCCGTGATCTGTTTTTAAGCTATACACAGCCTTTATGGAGCGTAACCGGGCGGTTTTCTAGTTTCCAGACCTTGCAGGATCCGGTTTCTCCCGTCCCCGTGCCCTTTGATCGTTTGCCCCAGTTATCTTTCTCTTATATCAAGCCCTCAATGGCTGGGTTTGATATGAGTGTTAATGCTGAAGTGACCCGTTTTTCTCGTCCGGCATTACCTTTGGGGATACTGCCTTCGCCCGAAGGCTGGCGTAGTTATGTACAGCCTAGCGTTAGTTATCCGATAGTGCGGCCTGCCTTTTTTGCCATTCCTAAACTCTCGGTGCACGCAACCCGCTATTGGGGATTGCATCAGGATGACGGCCAGTACAATGGTCCAACGGCCTTTAACCGTATATTGCCTATCTTTTCAATAGATTCAGGCTTAAATCTCGAACGTGATCAAGGTTTGCTGTTTTCTCAGTGGAAACAAACTCTTGAGCCCCGTCTTTTTTACTTGCGTGTACCCTATAAGAACCAGTCTAAATTTCCTATTTTTGATACTGCATTGACTGATTTTGGTTTTGGTCAGTTGTTCAGTGAAAACGTATTTTCTGGGCAGGATAGAATTGCCGACGCCAACCAGCTGACATTGGCCGCAACTACACGTTATTTAGACCCTGTTACTAACGAGGATAGGTTGCGCCTGGCAATTGGAAAACGGTTTTACTTTACTCAACCAAGAGTAGAAAACACTCAAGCTCCTCAGAGTAAATCCTCAGATTTGTTATTATCTGCTAGTGGACCCATTACTCGCACGCTGACATTAGATAGCACCTTACAATTAAATACGGAAAGCAATCGTTTGGTGCGATCGGTAATAGGTCTGCGTTACAACCCTGCTGAACGAAAATTGCTTAATCTGGCTTATCGATATACCCGTGGTGCTAATGCGGTAGAAACCTCAGAATTGCTGGACCTCTCAGGCCAATGGCAACTGCGGCCTCGCTGGTACTTGGTAGGCAGGGTTAATTATTCTTTGCCGGAGAGGCGTATCTCCGAAGCGGTAGCAGGCGTAGAATATGATGCTTGTTGCTGGAGAGTGCGCACGTTTTTAAACCGTTACGCTGTTGCGACCCAAAAAGCTACTACCTCCCTATTTATTCAATTAGAGTTAGTGGGTTTAGGCAGTATTGGTAATGACCCTTTAGCCTTACTGAAACGCAGCGTCCCCGGATACCGTAAACTTGAATCGCCTGACACATGGAACACCGCTCCTTATTGACTTATTCTTTCTCCACTGCTGTAGTGGCCCTCGGACTGTTTTGCTCGTCCGGTTTTGCTAGCGCTCAAGAAAAAAGCCCTGCTGCAGCATCCTCAAACATTCAGATGGTGGACGCTATCGTTGCTGTAGTGAATGATGAGATTATCACCCACCGTGATTTAGCTGCCCGAATCCGTACTGCGGAACAACAACTACAACGCCAAGGCCTTAAGGTCCCCCCTCGCGAGATTTTGGAGCGGCAAGTATTGGAGCGGGCAGTGGTAGACCGTGCATTGGTCCAATTTGCACGTGAAAATGGCATTCGTGTGGATGAGGCCACTATTGATAATGCATTTAACAGCCTGGCGCAGCAAAATAATCTTACAGTTCCCCAGTTTCGGGAGCGTTTGTTAAAAGAAGGTATTAATCCCAGGCAATTTCGTACCGATATCAGTGAAGAAATCTTGCTCTATCGCTTGCGCGAACGGGAGGTAGATGCACGGGTTACGGTGACTGAAGCAGAAGTAGATGCTTTTATGGCAGACCAAAGCGGGGGCGAGGGAGCTATTGAATGGAATGTAGCTCAAATTTTGCTAGCTCCTACAAGTGACAAGCCGACTGATGTAGCCCTTGCCCGGGAAAAAGCACAATCATTTTATGAGCGAGCCATGAAAGGTGAACCCTATGAAGCCTTGTTACGTGAAGCGTCTAATGCTTCAGACGCTACCAGGGCCGGAGAGCTGGGTTTCCGTACCCGAGATCGTATGCCAGAGCTATTTATGGCTGCTATTGAAAAACTTGCTCCCGGTCAAATAGCTCCTCCGGTACAGAGTAGTGCCGGGTTTCATGTACTAAAACTGGTTGCCAAACGCACAGCAGGCGCTAGCAGCGTGGCTGCTGGAGCAACTGCACAGCAAACTAAAGCCCGGCATATTTTGCTGCGCACCGGTCCTAGCCTTACGGACACTCAGGCTGAGGCCCAACTCCTTTCTTTACGTAGCAAAATTGTTGAAGGACAAACCAAGTTTGAAGATGCTGCCAAAGCTTTCTCAGCGGACAATTCTGCAGTAAAAGGAGGAGAGTTAGGCTGGCTGCTTCCAGGTGATACAGTGCCTGAATTTGATACCGCTATGAACGGTCTTAAACCGGGGGAGATTTCTACCCCAGTACGTTCTCAATATGGCTGGCATTTAATTCTGGTAGAAGATCGGCGTACTCAGCCAGTACCTCTAGAAAAGCAGCGGCAACTGGCCAAAGTTCAATTACGGGAGCGTAAGGCGGATGAAGAATATATTGAGTTTGCAAGACGTATCCGTGATAAAGCTTATGTTGAGTTCAGGTTAGATCGCTAAAACGTCTGTTGTTTTCTACCTTACTGTTGGATCTTCCTAGTGCAGCCTCGAATAGTGATCACTACAGGAGAGCCTGCGGGTATTGGGCCGGAAATTGCGCTGCGTTTATTAGCTGATTTAAAGCGTCATCCATCCAATCTAAAGGCGGACTGCCAGATTGTCTTAATTGGCGATGCCCATTTTTTGAAAAGTCAGGCTGCAAGCGTTGCTCCCGAACTTTTATTCCAGGTTACTCCTCCATTTCAGGGCTTGGCAGACCTTCTTCCTAAAGAAGTGGTGTGTGTCTGGAATACACCGGTACATACGAGGGTACAGCCTGGCGTGCTTGATCCGGCAAATGCACCGTATGTGCTCAATACTCTAGATATAGCTATAGATGCCTGCATGCAGGGATATGCTCATGCGATGGTGACTTGTCCTATAGCCAAGAGTGTTATTAATGATGCGGCTGTTAAAAATCTCGGACTCTTCCAGGGCCATACAGAATATCTAGCCAAAAAAACCGACACTTCATCAGTAGTGATGATGCTAGCGGGTCGTACGCAGGAAGGCGCTATGTTGCGGGTGGCGCTGGCAACTACTCATTTACCTCTTAAAGAGGTAGCTTCAGCTTTAAGCTGTTCGAGTCTTACCCAAACCTTAGAGATTCTTCATAAGGAATTACGGGAAAAATTTAATATTGCTCAGCCCCGTATTGGAGTGTGTGGTTTAAACCCCCACGCAGGGGAATCAGGCCATTTAGGAAAGGAAGAAATTCAGATTATTCTTCCTGTGCTTCAATCCCTACAAGCCGCGGGTATGGATGTGCGCGGGCCTTACCCTGCGGATACTATTTTTGTGCCTCATCGCTTACAAAATCTGGACTGTGTGCTGGCCATGTATCATGACCAGGGTTTACCCGTCCTTAAGTACGCTACGTTCGGGCATGGGATTAATGTCACGCTGGGTTTACCTATTGTGCGTACCAGTGTGGACCATGGGGTGGCCCTAGATTTAGCTGGCAAGGCAAAAGCAGATATTGATAGCCTACGAGAAGCGCTGTTTGTGGCCATTGAAATGGCACAGGCTCAAGGCCGTAGCACAGCAGCCCTATCAAAAAAATGAAGCACATTGCCCGAAAGCGTTTTGGTCAGCACTTTCTGACGGATCAGCATATTATTCATCAAATTATTGCTGCTATTAACCCTGCAGCTGAAGACTTGATGGTTGAAATCGGCCCTGGAAGAGCCGCCCTTACGGAACCCCTCTTAAAACGGCTTGCTCATTTAAACGTGATAGAGATTGATCATGATCTGATTAAATTTTTAGGTTCACGTTTTAGTGAGCAGCTACATATCTATGAGGGAGACATCCTGAGTTTTGACTTTAAGCCTCTTCTAAGAGAGACAAAAAAGTTACGCATTGTGGGGAATTTGCCCTACAACATTTCTAGTCCCATTCTTTTTCATCTTATGCAGTTTGCAGGCAATATTGTGGATCAACACTTCATGCTCCAAAAAGAAGTGGTAGAACGTATGCTTGCTCATCCCCGTAGCAAGGAGTTTGGTCGGCTTAGTGTGATGATGCAGGCTCGCTATAATATGGATCTATTGCTTGAGGTTCCCCCTGAAAGCTTTGATCCCCCTCCCAAGGTGCAGTCAGCCGTTGTTCGAATGATCCCTAAACCTTTAGAGTGCATTGCACATATTGATTTCGATCGTTTGCAAAAGCTGCTGGCTCAGGCATTTTCCCAACGTCGAAAAATGTTGCGTAACACTTTATCGAGTCAATTGGAGGCCCTTGCTGCCCTAGGCATTGCTCCTACAGCACGAGCTGAAGAGATTTCGCTTGAGCAATGGGTGGAACTTCTAAAACACAGCTGTTAAATAAATTACCTTAAAGATCTGTATGTCTTTTAAGCAAGAGTTTTCCTCTTGTGGCCCTATCTGAAGTAAAACATTCTCTGCAAAACGCCCTGTCTGAAACTTTACCCTCCCTGAAGTCAATCGTTTAGCTTCCTTTTTTTCAGTTTGAAAGATTTATAAAAATTTTTCTTAACTTTCTTCTCACAGGCTTATTCTAGTTTTTGAGTAGGAGAGAAAAATCTATCTCTATCCTATAAATCTATACCGAGTTTAAGGGATCCGTATGAAGAGATCTATCTTCAGGGGAAGCCTGTTTGCGGGATTGAAGCCCCTTTCTTTTTAAAACAAAATCTATCCTAAATTAGGGTTTTTGAGTTTAGCTTAATTACTTAAAGGTGAAATATTTAGTTTTTATTTTATTGATTTCCCTATTGAATAATCCGTTATATAGAGAATTTAGAGAGAAAAATTATGAATAAATCAGTTTGTACTATCAGATTAATTTCAAATTTTTCTTTATTTATATTCTATATTATTTATAGTATAGTTTGCCCTGTAGCTATTGCACATAATTTACCACTTTCTACAGAAAAAAGGCTAATTCTTCAAGCACCACCACCTCCTAATTATCCCCAAGATATTATACTGACTGTAAAGCCGCAAATGGATTTTAGGGATAAAGAAATATGTACTGCAATATTTTTAAGTTGGAATTCTATTCCAGGAATTTCTAAATATGTAGTGCAAAAAGATAATCGTTTAGCATTTGAAACAACAAGTACTAAACTTACTGATTATCGCTATATTTTACCTCAAAAAGATTACACTTATAGGATCTTTTCTATAATTAATGGAAAAATTTCCTCTCAGAGCCAGGCAGTTACTGTAAAAACTAATTGTATTAATACTTTTTTTAATAAAAAACCACTTACTTTGACTGTGGCTCAAATCAGAATGAAAAATGCTAAAACTATAGATAAAAATATTAATGAATTAAAGCAGCTGGTATTTGATGATGATAAATCAATTAAAAATTATTTTCTGAAAATTTCTAATGGTGCAATTGAAATAAAAGGCGAGGTTATTACTGGATTAACTTTAAATAAAGAAGTATCGGATTATTGCGCAGTGGTAGATAGCAACTCGGGGACAGGTAGCCAATGCGATAATGAACAGCTAAGTGTAGATGCATATGCGCTGCTACCCGATAGCACAAAGCAAAATTCTGACCTTTTTGCTTTTGTTATTCATGGTTATGGAGAGCAAGGCTGGGGAGATGCTTATTCGAGGCAAGCCCTGATTAATCCCAATGCTTCGAGTCTTCAAACTATGTTTATTCATGAGCTTAGCCATGTTTTTGGTTGGTGGCATTCTGGAAGTATTAGTTATACAGATCCCGCAAAAGCTACTTCGATGTGCATTTCTGCTAGTGCAAATAGTCCGGATTCAGGTGGATGCAGGGGTAATCGTTATGGGGACTATTTTGATTTTACGGGAGCCTCTGCTAATCAAATGCGCAATCCCTCTACCTATCGAAAAGCCTTGTTGAATTTTTTAGCACCTGCTGAATTACCCACAATCATCACAAAAAGTGGCACTTATATTCTCCAGGCAAACAGTTCTACATTTAAAGATACCAGCAAGGAGCTTAGAATAATGTTGGATGCGAGCGGTAAAAATTTCTATTCTTTAGAATATCGCATTCCCACAGGTTTGGATGATATTGCAATGACGGGAGAAGAGAAGGCATTTTTTTGGCTCGCCGGTGAGGAGGGGCAAGTGAATGGAAAACTTAAAGGAGTGATGGTTCGGCAACGGTTTGATTATGCCATGATCCTAGACACGGATGCCTATTTATTAAAAAGGCTCATTACGCCAATGCAGAGCCTATATGATCCATACCGCCAAATAAAAATAGAGTGGCTAGAAGAGCTGAGTAACGATAGAGTCAAACTTAAAATAACACTGCCAAACTATCCGATTCTTCCTTTGAAAGCAGCCTTTTGATGGTTTATTAGAGGTTAGCCAAGGTCTTGTAGAGGCAATAAGCTTAAACTTCTGAATATGGAATTTTCCTATGATGTCAGCCTTCAAACACTGAATACTTTTGGTTTAGCCTGCCGCACTCGCTGGTTTGCTGCGCCTACTACGCTTGAGCAGCTACAGGACTTATTAAAAAGCACAACTTTTAAACAAGCTGCTCGGTTTTTAATACTGGGTGGTGGAAGTAATGTGCTTTTTCTTAAAGACTTCGAAGGCTGTGTGATTACTCCTCGTTTGTATGGCATGCGCCTATTGGAAAGCACAGAAGATGCGTGGTTTGTTGAAGTAGGAGCGGGTGAAAACTGGCATAGTATGGTTTGTACCCTCATGGGGCAGAATCTTCCTGGTCTTGAGAATTTGGCCTTAATTCCTGGCACGGTAGGGGCTGCACCTGTCCAGAATATCGGAGCCTATGGTCTTGAGATGCAAGAACGATTTGCCTGGCTTGATGCTATAGAGATTACAACCGGGAAACTGTGTCGTTTTGATTTAGAGGCCTGTGAATTTGGCTACCGTAGCAGCGTGTTTAAGGGGGCTGCGGCTGGACGCTTCATTATTATTAGTGTTACGCTGGCTTTACCAAAAAAATGGAAGGCAGTAACTCATTATGCTGATGTAGAAAGGGCTTTAAAACAGAAAGGTCTTACGCCATCCCCTCAAAGCATTTTTGAAATAGTCGTTGCCGCACGCCGCAGTAAATTACCTGATCCACGCTTGATCGGGAATGCCGGTAGTTTTTTCAAGAATCCTGTCCTTACTCCCCTACAGGCAGATGCGCTGAAAACGGTCTACCCAAGTTTGCCTAGCTATCCGCAGGCGGATGGTACTGTAAAACTACCGGCGGCATGGTTGATAGAGCAGTGTGGCTTTAAAGGGATACGGCGAGGTGCAGCAGGGGTCCATGAGTGCCAAGCTTTAGTGCTGGTTAACTACGGAGGGGCAACTGGAGAGCAATTGCTGACCTTAGCTAAAGAGATTCAAGCTGGGGTTCACTCGCGCTTTGGGGTGAAGCTCGAACCAGAGCTGTTGATAGTGTAGGAAGCTCTATAAATCGGTTTTTTGGGCGGGCTGCTGCCTAGCTTAGTGACCGCTGTGCTTGGATATGGCAAGTGCGCGGCGTTTGCTGCGCTTTATTGCCGATAAACTCAATTTGAGAAGCCCTTTACGGATGGCCTAGTTTTTCAGTATTTAAAGCAAGTTTACTAAAGGCTTTTGCTGATTCCGATACAGATTTATTTTTAAAAAACCATTTACGGTATCCATGCACTTTAAACGGCTTCCAGTGTTCTTTTGTCTGTGCCAATCGATCTGCAATGATATAGTGAACCAAAGGGTTACTGATCATTCCCAAATGACTTGAGTGAACCTGAATGTTTTCAGCTAACTTGCGGCGTGGATTAAGACTACATTGCCAAGCGACCACCCCATCTGTCTTCGAATAGATGGAAGTAGTGGGCACTGGCGGTGTTTTTGCAATTTGCCAATGTAAATGATGGTCCTCAACTTTTTGACCACTCAGCAACTCATAAATCCGCCATGCATTCGTTGCCCGTGCGGGGCCACTAAAAGGGGTACCGAGGGTGATGACATTCCGTATTAAGGCTGGAATTTTTTTTGCAACTTCACGGGCATAAATGCCTCCTAAACTCCAGCCGATTAAACTCACCTCGGAACCATAGCGATCGGCTAAGTCTTCTACCAGTTTTTCACAGCCTTTTAATATCCCGTGTTTTGGGCCAACATTAAAACCAAAATCCCAAGGGTAGGGGGTATATCCGGATTTTTTCAGGAAATTACGTAGTGGTAAGGTTAATAAATCATTAGTGGCCAAGCCAGGAAAAACGATGACGGGATGCCCATCTCCCTTTGGATAATTTGTCCAAAAGTAGCTGCTGGCAAGCATTGCAGCGTATTCCCAAGGTGCGCGCCACTCCATCATCATTAATAAAGCGGAGGGAGCCTTTATATCTGCAAAGCTAGGATCGTTGTCTTTATTGCTCGGGTTGGACGCCTTATTTTTCTTGGCGTAAGCCACTGTGATATCTCCAAGAGAGTTAAATGATTTTCTTATATCGATGTTAATAGAGGGTTTGGAAATTTTGGCTAATATAAAAGAATTTAGCTGGAGGAAAACCTCAATTATGCACTGCTACAAGACTCGAAATAGGCCTCATACTTCATTTATAGTATCAAGCTTTAAAAGCCTCTTATGACTTTCTCACAGACTATAGTTCGCAGCCTAGCACTAAGATTTTTCTGCGTGTATCGAGCGTTTTTGTTGATTCCAGCAGCAATTTTCTTGCTATCTGCTTGTACCGGGGCTTTACCAGAAGATACCGTGAATCGGGTAACAGAACCTTGCCGTTTGCAAGGTATGGAACAGGCTGCTCGTTGTGGCAGTATCCAGGTAGCTGAAAATCCGGCAGAACCCTTGGGTAAAAAAATTCCTGTCCATTTTGCCGTCATTCCTGCTGCGGCTCGGATTAAAACAGCTGATCCTTTGTTTATTTTTGCAGGAGGCCCTGGACAAAGTGCCCAGCTACTGGCCGGTCAGATAGGTAAGGTATTTAACAGCATTAACCGTAAACGCGATCTGGTTTTCATAGATCAGCGGGGTACCGGAGAATCAAACGGATTGGAATGCCTGATGCCGGGCCCAAATACCCCACTAGAGGATGCGGTTAAAGTTGAAACTTCTCTTAAAGCCTTAAACCTGTGCCGGCAACAGTTAATAGCACAAGGTCAGGACTTGCGCTGGTATGTTACGCATATTGCGGTCAAAGATTTTGATGCTGTGCGAGCACGATTAGGTCTAGAAAAAATTAATATATGGGGAGGTAGTTACGGTACACGTGTGGCTTTGGAGTACACACGTCAGTTTCCTAGTCGAGTGCGTAGCTTGGTTTTAGATGGTGTTGCACCTGCCGATCAAATTTTACCGGTGCAAATGGCTCTTGATACCGATACTCAACTAAATAATTTAATTTCGGTTTGTAAAAATGATCAGATTTGCAATAAACAATACCCTAACCTAAAAGAAAAACTCAATGCTCTGCTTTCTCCTAAGGGAGCAGAACTGGCTTTAACTGACCAATTTACAGGTGAAAAACGAAAGTTCTGGATTGATGCACAGTCTTTGGCGGGGGTAATCCGTAGTCCTTTATACACCCCACCAATAGCTGCTGTATTGCCTCATGCAGTTAATCGCGCCGCGCAGGGTGAGGGAGACCCCTTATTTGCACTAGGGGCAATCCTTTCTAGCAATACCGAAGAAAATTTCAGTATGGGCATGCATATGGCAGTAGTTTGTGCCGAAGACATGCCGCGCATTGATGAAAATGCGTTAAAAGTTCTGGAAGGGAAATTTATTGGCCGTGCCTATGTAGACCAATATCAGGCCATGTGTAAAGATTGGCCGCTAGGCCAAGTCCCGCTGGAGTTTTATGAACCCGTTAAAAATGATGTGCCCGTCTTGATATTATCGGGAGGCCTAGACCCTGTCACGCCGCCGCGTCATGGTAAGCAGGTAGCTCAGTGGTTTAAGCGGGTCCAGCATTTAATTATGCCTGCAGGGGGACATATTGTGAGCACCCAGCCATGTGCCGCTAAATTGATAACAGATTTTATAAAGTCTGCGGGCAGTCAAGTAATAGACGGCAGTTGCTTGGAAAAAATACCTGCTCCTTTGCTGTTTAGCCAGCTCATCCGGGAAGGAGCCGAGCCATGATCGAAGCTAAGCAGTTATCTAAGTCTTTTATCGTAGGCAAGGGTAAAAAGCAAAATACAGTACATGCTGTAGAGCAAGTTAATTTTCTAGCAAAAAATGCCTGCATCACGGGGCTGCTAGGCCCCAATGGTGCTGGTAAGACTACAACTATGCGCATGTTAAGTACTTTAATCGAACCTACGCATGGTAGTGCTTCAGTGGATGGATTTGATTGCAAGAGGCAAGCCCAGCTAGTCCGGGCTAGTTTGGGGGTGCTGTCTGATGCGCGTGGGCTTTACACCCGGCTTAGTGCACGAGAAAACATAGCTTATTTTGGCCGCTTGCAAGGGATGAATGCAGCACTGCTCAAAAACCGAACGGCAGCTGTCATAGAGCAGTTGGGCTTAGAAAGTATTGCAGATCGAGCTACTGAAGGTTTTTCCCAGGGAGAGCGTATGAAAGTGGCTTTAGCCCGTGCGCTGATACATGATCCAAATAATCTTATTTTGGATGAACCTACTAATGGTCTGGATATTATGACTATTCGCTTGTTGCGAAATTTGCTCAAGCAGCTGCGTAATCAAGGTAAGTGCATTTTGTTGTCAACTCATATCATGCAAGAAATCACAGCTCTAGCAGATGAAGTGATTATTATTAGTCGAGGGAAAACCGTGGCACAGGGCAGTGTTACTGATTTGCTGACGCAAGCGCAGGCCAGCAGCATGGAAGAGGCATTTATGAAGCTGGCTTTTGATGCTACTGAAAACGAAGGCGGAGTGCAGCAGGAATGAAGTTTTTTCTTACGGTATTTAAAAAAGAATTTATTGATACCCTGCGCGACCGTCGAACAATGATGACGGTTTTGTTTACTTCTGTATTAATGGGTCCCGTAGTGCTGGTCTTGTTATCCGAATTCATTGGAAAAATTGAAAAAGACACGGAGAGGCGAGAGGTGTATGTGGCCAATATTGCGGCTGCTCCTCAACTAAAGAATTTTTTATTACGGCAGGGTATGACTATCAAAGCGCCTCCCGAAGCTTACGAAGCCAAGATTGCAGACGGGCAGTTTCAACAAGCCGTGATTCGGGTAGAGGATGATTTTTCGGATCAATTAATGAAAGGCGAAAAACCGACGATTGAAATACTTTATGAATCTAGCCGTACCGAAGCTGGACCCTCTATTGCGATTGCGAGCAATCTGGTCCGAGGTTTTATTCAAGAGTTAGGCATGCAGCGCTTGCTAGCAGCAGGGGTAAATCCCCAGTTATCGCAGCCGATTAATATTGAACGTACTGATATGGCCAGTTTGGCGGCTAAAGGTGCGCAAATTCTTTTCATTATTCCAATGATTACCTTGTTTGGGGTAATAGGAGGGACTCTTAGCGTTGCGATTGATCTAACTGCGGGGGAACGAGAGCGGGGTTCGCTGGAACCATTGCTGAGTACTCCTGCCAATCGCCTGGGGATTGTTATGGGTAAATGGATGACGGTAACCTTTTATGGCTGGGTCATTGTATTTTTAACTTTGTCGGGATTCTGGTTCGCTACTCAATTCATTCGTAGTGAGTCGCTAGCTTCACTGATGCAATTTGGTCCGCCGCAAATGCTGAATTTTGCTTTAGCTTTATTACCCTTTGCAGCCTTTACTTCCGCGTTATTAATGTTAGTGGCTACCTATGGCCGTACCTTTAAAGAGGCTCAGACCTACGCTTCTTACTTGATGATGTTAGTCAGTTTTGTGCCTCTACTTTCCTTGTTTTTCAAGCAAAAAGACCAGCTTTGGCAGCTTTTTATTCCTGTGATGAGTCAGCAGTTCGTCATGGAGCGCGTGGTGCGAGGAGAGGCACTTCAGTTACAGGATTTTTTCATTCCTGGCCTGGTGGCTATTGTCTTAGCGATGGTTGCTGTGTATCTTCAGAAAACCTTATTAGCCCAGGAACGGATTGTCTTTGGTCGATCTTGATGTACTGCCAGACAATCTGCAGTTTAAAGATGTAGCTAATGTACTTACAGAAAAGACAGTAGTTTCAATAAGAACATCCTAAGTGATTTTTTGTCCCCCTAGCAGGGCTGCCAGAGCGGGGCGTTTATGAGACTTGAGCGGCTCTGTTTTTCTTTCCGATGGGGTGGTGAACTCAGGTTTTGTAAAAGGTTCACTTAGCGAGGTATCAGCAGGCACATACGGCTGGGTAAAAAACGGATCAAGAGGTGCACTCAAAGGTTTGTTAACGGCTCTGGGAGGGCGTTCTCCCCAGGCGCTTCTCTCACGAGGCCTCGCAACAGGAGCCTGCCAGGCCTTTAACTCAAATTTGTGTTTGATTAAGCTTTCAATCTCGCGCAATGAACGGTAATCGCGAGGTTCCACGAGCATAATCGTTTTGCCTGATTGTCCGGCGCGGCCTGTACGGCCAATACGATGTACATAATCCTCAGGATTGAAAGGAACGTCATAGTTAATCACACAAGGTAATTCAACAATATCTAAGCCCCTTGCGGCAACATCGGTAGCTACAAGAATTTCGCAGCTACCAGATTTGAACGCAGCCAATGCAGTCAAACGCTCGTTTTGGGTTTTATCTCCATGGATAGCATCGGCTTTGAATCCCTCACGGACCAATAACCGCGCTAAACGGCTTGTTTCAAGCTTGCTGTTCAAAAAAATAAGAACTTGTCGTGGTTCAGCTTCGGCACGTAATAATTCTATTAAAAGAGTGTTTTTATGGGCTTGTTCCACTGAAAAAGCTGTTTGCACAACTGTATCGGCGGTTGCATTACTACGGGCTACTTCAACACTAATGGGGTTATGTTGAAATGAAACCGCAAGCTTGCGAATTTCGGGAGAAAAAGTTGCAGAGAACAGCAGAGTTTGCCGCTGCTTGGGACATAAATTCACAATGCGTTGTAGATCAGGTAAAAATCCCATATCCAGCATACGATCCGCTTCATCTAACACTAAAGACTGTACTGTGGACAGATTGATGGATTTGGCTTGCACGTGATCTAAAAGCCGCCCGGGAGTAGCAATCAAGATTTCTACTCCATTACGCAAGATTTCGACCTGGGGCCGCATATCCATACCCCCAAAAATGACAGCGCTGCGTAAATGGGTGTGTTGAGCGTAGCGCTGTACACTCAAAGCAATCTGATCTGCTAGTTCACGAGTAGGGGCAAGGATTAAGGCTCGGATAGGATGACGGGCTGGCGAGGTACTCGTGCTTTCAAAAGGCAGCATCCGCTGCAAGATAGGGAGAGCAAAAGCGGCTGTTTTGCCGGTTCCTGTCTGTGCAGCACCCATCACATCCCTGCCTTTTAAAATAGGGGGAATCGCCTGAACTTGTATGGGAGTGGGCGTTTTGTAGGCAAGCTCATCTAGCGCGGTTTGAAGACGGGAGTCTAAGTTGAAGCTTGCAAACGTGATTTCATCAGCCAACATTATGCAACTCAGGAACCTTCTCTTATTTCTGCTGACAGCTCTCCTAAGGTTCTAGTGGAGGATTGATGAGGCATGGGTTTAGTATTTAGGAGATTGGTGGGCCCCCCGTGAGTCGAACACGGCACCAACGGATTATGAGTCCGCTGCTCTAACCAAGCATGAGCTAGGGGCCCGCTTATGAACATTAATTATCTTCCAAAAAGCTCTTTAGTTTTTCAGCTCGGCTAGGATGGCGAAGCTTACGCAGTGCTTTGGCTTCTATTTGACGAATCCGTTCCCGAGTGACATCAAACTGCTTTCCTACCTCTTCTAAGGTGTGATCAGTATTCATTTCAACACCAAAACGCATCCGCAATACTTTGGCTTCCCGTGGAGTCAAACTATCCAGTACTTCTTTGACTACGCTATGCATAGAGGCATGAAGCGCTGCATCGGTGGGAGATAAGGTGAGACCATCTTCAATAAAGTCTCCTAGGTGGCTATCTTCATCATCCCCGATAGGTGTTTCCATTGAAATAGGCTCTTTGGCAATTTTAAGAATCTTGCGAACCTTATCTTCAGGCATATCCATTTTTGCCGCCAGAGTTGACGGATCGGGCTCTATACCCGTTTCTTGCAAAATCTGACGACTGATCCGATTGATCTTATTGATCGTTTCAATCATGTGTACCGGAATCCGGATAGTACGAGCCTGATCAGCGATCGAGCGTGTAATGGCCTGGCGAATCCACCAGGTGGCATAAGTTGAGAACTTATAGCCCCGGCGATATTCAAATTTGTCCACTGCTTTCATCAGACCAATATTACCCTCTTGAATCAGGTCTAGAAATTGCAAACCACGGTTGGTATATTTTTTCGCAATTGAGATCACGAGCCGCAGATTAGCTTCAATCATTTCCCGTTTAGCTTTGCGGGCTTTTGCCTCACCCATCGCCATCTGTTTATTGATATCTTTTAGGTCTTGTAGAGGCACTACCACTCTGGCTTGGAGGTCGATCAACTTTTGCTGTAACTCATGAATAGAAGGCAGGTTACGCTCTAGAACAGAAGAGTAGGATTTTCCACTCTGGATTTCAGTGAGTGCCCAGTTCAAATTAGTTTCATTGCCAGGGAAAACCTTAATAAAATATTCCCGGGGCATACCACATCGGTCCACGCAGGTTTTTAAAATAGCCCGCTCTAAAGTGCGAACCTGCTCCACCTGATTGCGAAGGGTATTGCATAGCCGTTCCACTGTTTTCGCAGTAAAACGAATGAGCATTAACTCGTTGCTAATAGACTCTTGCGCTTTGTTATAGGCAGGGGATCTGTAGCCATCTAGCTCAAAAGCTTTACGCATTTTGTCGAAAAGCTTGCCTATGCGATCCAATTTTTCAAGAGAACCGCGTTTGAGCTCCTCCAGTTGCTTGGCCGACAAGCCGCCGCCTTCCTCTTCATCCTCATCCCCTCCAAATGCATCGGCAGAAGGATTGAACTCATCTTGAGCATCGGGATCTAGTAGACCATCTACAAAGGCAGCCGGACTCTCTGTACCTTCTCGAATCTGTTGAGCATAAAACAAGATTTCGTTAATAGTAGTGGGGCAAGCGCTAATGGCCAAAATCATGTATTTTTGGCCTTCCTCGATGCGCTTGGCAATTTCGATTTCGCCTTCGCGGGTCAGCAATTCCACCTGACCCATTTCCCGCATATACATACGCACCGGATCGGTGGTGCGACCGAATTCACTATCTACGGTAGAAAGCGCAGCTTCTGCTTCTTCTTCTGCATCATCATCGCCCCCCAGTAATGCAGGGGCATCGGACATGAGTAATTGCTCAGCATCGGGGGCTTGATCATAGACAGCAATACCCATGTCATTAAAGGTGCTGATAATAGTCTCAATAGCCTCCGCATCCACCATATTGTCTGGTAGATGATCATTGACCTCACCATAAGTAAGATAACCCCGCTCTTTACCCAGTTTAATGAGTGCTTTGAGTTTATTACGCTTGGTTTCCAGATCTTCTGGCGTTCCCGCATGCTTTTCAGCAAATTCCTTCATTAGCTGACGCTCACGTGCGCGTTTCCCCCCTTTAACACGTTCAGCTTTGACGGGTTTTTCGATTTCTGCAAGCTCTTCAGGCTCACCCTCCCCATCATCATCCAGCTCAAGAGCAGCTGCACTACCCGCTAATTCATCCTCATCATCACTGATCACTCTGACCTTAGGTTTGCGCCCGGGCTTTTTTCTTTCTTTGATCACAGCGTTTGTACTGCCGCGAGGGCGACCCCGTTTTGGTTTTTCTTGCTCAACTACCTCGTTACTCATTTCTTCGCTTTTGTTCTTCAAGCGGTTTTTCGATGGTTCTTTACTGGGCGAGACTGCGGAAACCTTAGGCTGTTTTTTAGTGCGACTTTCCTTACTAAGGGTGTCTTTTGTATTGGATTTGCTAGCTTTTTTTAGGGCAGAAGATCTGCCTGCGGCTTGCGGACGGTCAATCTTAGAAAACATGCCTGGTTTTGCCATGAGAGTAAAGGTGAATGTGTTACTAATCGGTTTAAAAGATGTGTATTCCGCAGGCTGCAATAGGGGGGCTAACCGGCAAAATAGCTTTTACACACAGCATATGGTGTCAACTAAGGTACAAATCAATTGTACTTTTAAACTTAGCGTCGCGATTTTGCGATAGAGGCAAGTCACCTGTTTGCAGACTCTGGGATTTACAAAAAATCTTCGCCAAAATATAGAATGCTTCCGAAAATCTAAGCTTTTCAGCTTTTATTTTTAATACAGGTTTTTGAAAATTTAATTAAATCTATCCATAGCCGGGGATTGAGTTGTGCTAAACAAAAACCTCTAGTATTGCAAATAACCCATTATTTTACACTGCTTAAAAAGATTCTGGGGAAAGGTTTAAGTTTTTACGTTTAGCGTTTACCCGAGCCAAACCCAGCAAATCCCCTGAGGCAGCAAATAGTTGAGCCTGAAGATTAAGTTGCTCTATTTGCAATTTTATACAGGCCGCTAGTAAAGCCTTTGCTTCATCTTCAGTTTCTACCCCGACCGCTTCAGCGCGCATACTCTGAGATAAGGATTTTTTAAATTCCGGATCTTGCTCCGCATAAGCATTTAAATCTGCGATTTGAAGAACTCGTTTTTCTTCTAGAGCATTTTCGAGCAAGGTAATTAAATTGGATAAGGTGCTTATTTTGGCATCATCAAGGCCTTCTCCAAGCTGCTCACGCCAGAGGAGTAAATGGTCTCGTACAGTTTCGTAAGCATTGGGAGTCCTCAGTAATGCATCAATAACTTTTTTTTCTAAAGAAGAGGGAGCATGTCGAGGCGTCTGTAAGCTGGGTTTATAGCGAAAATTATGATGATGAGGCTGACTATTTTTAAACTTATCCCTAACATCGATGGGCTTTTCCAGCTTTTTTTGCTCTACAAGCCTCATAACACCTTCTATGTCGCTTATGCTGAGTTTAGTGACATCTGCCAACATATGCATAATTTGCAGTCGTAATGCACCGTGGGGTAGGGCCGCCAGTAAAGGAGTAGCCTCTTTGATGAGCGCACTGCGTCCTTCTGCAGAGTTTAAATCGTTGCGATTAGATAATTCCTTAATCAAAAAGGCAGAAAGGGGCATTGCTCGGTTTATTTCAGTTTCAAAGGCAGCACTGCCTTGGGCTCTGATAAAGCTGTCCGGATCATGTTCTGCGGGCAAAAAGAGGAAACTAATCCGTTTATCATCCGCTGCAAAAGGTAATGCTGCTTCTAAAGCACGCCACGCTGCTCGACGCCCAGCTTTATCTCCATCAAAACTGTAGACAATATGATCGGTCTGGCGTAGCAATTTTTGCAGGTGCAAACTACTGGTAGCTGTGCCTAGTGTTGCCACTGTATTGGGAAACCCCAATTGTGCTAGCGCAACTACATCCATATACCCTTCGGTAACCAGCACATATTTTCGTTCCCGAATGGCTTGGCGTGCTTCAAATAATCCGTATAACTCAGCTCCTTTATTAAAAACAGAAGTTTCGGGGGAATTAAGATATTTTGGTTCCCCTTTATCGAGCACTCTGCCACCAAAACCAATCACCTCTCCTTTATGGTTCAAAATTGGAAACATGATTCGGTCACGAAAGCGGTCATAGCGCTGAAGTTCGCCCGGCACACTTTTAGATTCCTTGGCAACGACTAACCCAGCCTCCACGAGCCGAGGGTCTTCATACTGTGGGAAAGCTTTTTCTAGGGCTCGCCAATCATCTGGTGCGTACCCCAGAGAAAATTTAGCAGCGATTTCTCCGGATAAACCTCGCTGTTTTAAGTAAGCAATTGCCCGGGAATTAGTGCGTAGCTGCTTTCTGTAAAACACACTGGCTTGGGCTAAAAGATCAGTAAGATGAGTTTGGTGCTGCTTGCTAGGAGTACTGTCCTGCTTTGCCTCGTATGCATTTTTTGTTTCTTTTGGAACGGTCATTCCTACCTTGCGAGCTAATTCCTCTACTGCTTCGGGAAAACGCATGCCCTGATATTCCATCAGAAACGAAATTGCTGTGCCGTTAGCGCCGCATCCAAAACAGTGATAGAACTGTTTAGCAGGGCTTACGGTGAAACTCGGCGATTTTTCACCATGAAAAGGGCATAGACCGGTAAAGTTGGCTCCGGTTTTTTTTAACTGCACGTAGCGACCCACGACTTCAACTACATCGCTACGGGACAATAAGTCGGTAATAAAAGAAGAAGGAATCACGAGAAAGATTCTGCTGCAAAAGTTTTACACATGCAGTTTTTTTATTAAAGTTTCAAAACATCAAACAAGTTGTTGTAATCATCGGTCCAGGGTTTCATATTTTCTTTAGTTTTAATAGGGATGACTCGGCCCATAAAAAGGGGTTTTCCTCCCAAGTCAGGATCTGCGCTGACTAGTACATAGTCACTTCGACTCAAGTACAGCTCGGCCGGTTCATCGCTAATCCAAAAAGCATACAAGTTCTGTATTTGCGCCAGTTGCTTGACGACCGGCTGAAGTTCTAGATAGCGGTTGGATACATGAAAGGCCACAATCCCATCGGCAGCTAAGTGCCCTGAATATAGCTTGAGCGCTTCTGTGCTGAGGAGATGAACAGGGATAGCGTCCGAACTAAATGCATCTACCAGCAGTAAATCAAATTGCTGAGAAGGTTGTTTTTCTAGTGCAAGACGTGCATCTCCTCCAATAATATCCAGGGTAGCCCCCGCATTTTTAGCAGCTGCTAGATAAGTAAATTGCGTTTTAGCTAAATCGATGACTTGCGGATTAATTTCATAAAATCCAAACCAGTCCCTAGCATGAGCATAAGCGGCCATGGTTCCTACTCCCAGTCCGATGACACCGATCCGTAGGGGTCGTTGGCGTTGCTCTCGCAAATAGCGTACTGCCAAGCCTACCCCTGAAGTTTCTGCGTAATAGGTGGTTGCAATACGATGTCTAGCCAAATCAGTGAATTGCATCCCATGCAGAATCACTCCATGGGACAGTTTGCGTTCACTGCCAGCCGTATTTTGGCGTACTCGTACAGTACCGTAAAAGTTTCGCTGCATCTGTACGGTACCGTCCTTTAATGTGCGAATATAAGTGTTAAACAGTACGGTACTGCATACGGTGGCCATCAAGCCCAAAGTAGCCGCAAAGGCTATTCCTGAGCGGTGCTTTAAATATCCTATGCCTGCCAGAAGGAATGCTCCGCTTCCAACTATACCGATCAATAGGGAGAGATGTTCGGTTTTAAACCAAAAGGGTGGCCATTTAAATAAGGCCCATAAACCCAATGCAAATAAACACGCTATTAGCCATGATAGCAGTAAAGCCTCTTTAGCATTCACTAGCCACAGCATTAGCCCTGTCATCATTAAGGTCAGGGGCAGTTCCCAATATCCTGCAAAAACTAAAGGAGCTAATAAACTGACACTAATTCCACCGAGCGCCCCTCCCAAAGACAAAAATAAATAAAATCTTGTGAGATATTGAGCTTGCGGTTTAATTCTGGCTAACTCTCCGTGACAAAACATGCATCCTACAAATAGACCAATGCAATACAAAGGAATGGCATATTTAACAGATAGGACTGCATTATCTTTAGATAAACCCCAAACCATAAAAGGTAAAAGTCCGATTAAAAGCGGATAAAACAGCCAACGGCGATACCAGAAATTACTTTCAAAACATAAAATGAAAGTTAATAAATACAGACAAAGTGGTAATAGCCACAAAAAAGGTACAGAAGCTACATTTTGTGTAATGTGGGTGGTGATAGATAACAATAATACGCAGGCTAAGCCGGGAAAAATCAACCATAACAAATAGCTGTTAACAGTCGGCTTTAGTTCATTGCTTGGGTTTTGGAAAGATAGGTTCCTGGCAACGGCTTGCGGTGCAAGTGGGGCTGTCTTCAGGCTAAGAAAGGTACAAGCTGCGCACAGAAATGCAAACACAACAAACAGTCCTGACCATACTTTTGCTTGCTGCGAAACTGAAAAATAAGGCTCGATAAGAAAAGGATAGGAGAGAAGCGCTATTAAAGAGGCTAGATTGGAAAGGGCAAACAAGCGATAAATGTGTTCAAGCTTAGTCGATGCCTTTTGAGTTGAACGGGCAGCCCAAGCTTGTAATAGTGGACCTGTACTGGAGAGTAAAAAATAGGGTGCAGCAACTGTAAACCCCAGTAAGAGCAAAATCTGCAGGCTAGGATTTTCACTCATACTAGGCTTAAACGCTTCATTTGCCACAATAGGCAGCGTCATGGTCGCCAACCCTAGAAGTAGCGTATGTACGATTGCCTGAAACTCTCCCCGCCTTCTTGATAGAGCGTCCGCATAGATATAACCCGCTAAGAGCACTGTCTGGAAAAAAGCTAGGCATATACTCCAAACACCGGCACTGCCCCCAAACCAGGGTAACACTTGCTTACCGATTATCGGTTGCACTAAAAACAATAAAAAAGCGGATAAAAATATAGCCAGGGAATAGAGAAAAATCACGATAAATTAGAGTATTAGCTAAATAGAAAATGAGTAGTGTAAGGATTAAATCAAATATCATCTCAAAGTGTTTGTAAACTGGTGCGAGTTGCTTTTGTAAACCACTGTAAAGATGCAAACATTACTGAAGATTAGTATTAATTTTTATATAAATTTTGATACTAAACGCAGCTAACAATCTTAAAGATAGAGACTTTGGAAAGGAATTTTATGGACAAGCAACTTCTTTTACGTTCAGCTTTTGCTTCTGTACTTGCTGTGACTGCGGTTTCAACCAGCGCTGCTGAAAAAGAAAAATGCTATGGGGTAGCCAAAGCAGGGACTAATGACTGCGCAAATGCTTCTGGTACTCATTCTTGTGCTGGACAAAGTAAAGCGGATATGGATTCAAACGAATGGAAATATGTTGCTTCTGGAAGCTGTGAAAAAATGGGTGGAGGTAAAACCCCCGAAGCAGCAAAAAAAGCAGCGATGGCTAAGCCAGAGGGCACTGTTAAAAAAGAAGAAAAGAAAAGTTAATGGTTTTGAAGAGCGGGCTTGTACAGCTTAAAGATGCAGGGTCTTGTGCAAGCTCGTTTTTGTAAATATTTTTCACTTTCCCCGCTATCAAATTTCTAAGCGCGTTTAGAAAATTTTATGCAATTTTCTACCGGAATTGGGCTGCGCCAGCCGCATTATCGCGATTTTATTGAGAGTGATCTGCACACTTTAGCCCCGGTAGATTTTTTAGAAGTGCACAGCGAAAATTTCTTTTCTGCGGGGGGAGCAGCCCGGTCGGTACTTGCCCAAGTACGGCAGCGTTTTCCCCTGAGCCTGCATGGAGTTGGTTTGGGCTTAGGCAATGCGCACGGGCTGCATCTGGAGCATTTACAGGCCCTTAAGAAATTAACAGACTGGATAGAGCCTGCTTTAGTGAGCGAGCACGTCTGCTGGACGGCTTCAAAAGATAGAGTGTTGAATGACTTGTTGCCTTTGCCTCATACTCAGTCTGCCTTAAAACTTCTGTGTTCGCATATTGAACAAACCCAAACTGTACTGAAACGTCAGATTCTTATTGAAAATGCGACCGCTTATGTACGTTTTAAAGATGATGAGATGGCGGAAACCGAATTTGTAGCTCAAGCCGCCCTGCAGACAGGTTGTGGCATTTTGCTGGATGTGAATAATCTTTATATCAACAGCGTACATTTCGAATTTGACCCCTTTACTGCTTTGTCGCATTTTCCTAGATCCAGTGTTAAACAAATCCACCTGGCGGGTCATTTGGCAACAAGTGATGGCTTAATTGATGATCACGGTTCGCGGGTAGCTCCTGCGGTTTGGCGTCTTTATCAAGCTGCATTGACTTATTTTGGGCCGGTACCTACTTTAATTGAATGGGATACGAATATCCCACCGTTGACTGTTTTGCTCAAAGAGGCTCATAGGGCCCGCGAAATGTTAGAAGCTAGGGAAAAAACTACTAAACAGCAAGACGAGGTTTCTGAACAGTGGATTTAAGTCAGCAACAGGGAATTTTTGCCTCTGCATTAAAAGACCCTGCCAACAATGCTTTTTTGTTACCTCTGTTAATGGGAGAGATAGAGAGTAATCAGAAGCGTATTGGCCTTTACCGTGGGAATGTTGTTGCAAACGCTCAACGCGCCTTAAGTGCAATTTACCCGGTATTGCAAGAGATTGTGGGAGAAGCTTTTTTTGCTGGATTAGCTCGGGTTTTTTGGCAAATCCAAGCTCCTGACTCAGGAGATTGGAACCAATATGGTCGGCAATTACCTCATTTTCTTGCAGAGTTTGAGCATGCTCAGCATTTGCCTTATTTAAGTGATGTAGCACGACTGGAATGGGCAGTACATCAAGCAGTGTATGCAGCAGATGAACCAGAAAATGAAATCCGAGCAGAGCCTGATGTACTTTGGCGACCAGGAACGCAAATATTGATTAGTGCTTACCCTATTGCTGACATATGGCTTGCTCATCAAGCTTTTCATAGCGATGAGCTAAGCCAGCGATTAGAACAACTGCAATGGGTAGAACAAGGCGCCTTGATATTCCGAGAGGGTTTTGCTGTAAAAGTACTGGCTCTGCCAGTGGATCAGGCACAGGTTTTGGAGGAGTATCAGCAAACGCTAAAAGAAAAAATTATTTAATGGCGGGGTCTATTTTTAGCAGCTTCACTTAAAGCCCGATAACGTTGCCGGTCAGCTTCAAAGCGCGCGATAATCCGCCGGATTTCCTCTTCTTTTTCCTCAATACTGCGGCGTTCTTGTTCAATCCCAAAAACTACATTGTCGAGTCGGCGTTTTAGAGCAGGCGGCCAGGGTTTTCCTATATAAAATTCGCTTTCTTCGTGAATTTTTTTAATTTCATCAGTCAATAACTTTATACGTCTGGGGAAAGCGCGCAAAGCCGTTACAGGGACGTTTAAAACGCGTACAAAAGCCTCATCAAGATCGCGCTCACTTGGATAGATGCTTAGGAGCATGCGATCGCGGCGTAGTTCTTCAGCTTTGCGCTCAATTTCAGCTTTTTCGCGCGCTTGCTCCTCTTTCTTTAAACGTAATTCTTCTGCGCTCAAGGGGGGAGAAACTATTTCTTTAACTGAACCATCCCGATTCAAAACGCGTTTTTCACGCTCAGCGCATTCCGAGGGGATGTTAGAAGTAATCGTGCGGCCTGAGGCATCTTTGCAGGTAAAGATATTCTGTGCAAAAGCTATATTGTCTAACAGGCTGAGGGCACACACACTTCCCATAATCAGCTGAGTCAAGAGCATTTTCAAGATGACACTCCGTAACGATCTCGATAGGCAGACACGGCTGCCAAATGGGTATTGAATTCGGTTTGTTTACTTGAGGATAAAAATGCTAGCAAGTCCAATAAATTAATGATGGGAAAGACCGGAATGGAGTACAGTTGCTGGACTTGTTGTACGGCAGAATAGGCCGTTAGTTCAGTGGCGTTACCGCCTCGCTCCATACGGTCTAATGCAATCAGCACTGCAGCTGGAGTGGCACCTGCTTGCTTGATAAGCTGAATGCTTTGCTGTACTGAAGTTCCTGCTGAAATGACATCGTCGATAATAACGACACGACCTTCTAAAGGCGCTCCTACTAGAACTCCACCTTCCCCATGGTCTTTAACTTCTTTACGGTTATAACAATAAGGGACATCTCTACCTGCTTGGGCTAAAACCATGGAGGTGGCTGCTGCCAACACAATTCCTTTATAGGCGGGACCAAACAGCATATCGTATTGAAAGCCTTTTTTGCTTTGATAAGTGAGGGTTGCAGCATAGGCTTGAGCCAATACGTTAAGCTTTTCTCCTGAATTGAATAACCCAGTATTAAAAAAATAGGGGGATAAACGCCCGGCTTTGGTGGTGAATTGACCAAAGCGCAATACCCCATATTGAAGAGCAGAGGCAAGAAACTGTGCCCGAAAATCGTCTAATTTATCCAAATAATGTCAGCAGTATGCTTTTACAGCCTACAGCAGCTCCTAGTAGTGAATAGAAAATTTCAGGAATGCTTTTATTTCGTGATAAATATGTACCAGTTATTTAAGTGAGTATGCAAGTGTCATGCCAGAATAAAAATCTAAAAAGTTACTCATAAAAATAAAATGGTCCTGGTTAAGTTTTCTGAAAACTGCAGCAAATGGGGGAATTATGCGCATTATCACGCTGAATGTGAACGGACTACGATCTGCCCTCAATAAAGGGTTAGAGGATTGGCTGGCTCAGAGCAAGGCTGATGTTTTATGTTTACAAGAAATCAAACTGCAAGAGCAGAGCATGACAGCCGCTTTAAGGCTGATTGCGGGATATCAGGGGCATTTTCATTTTGCGCAGCGTCCTGGCTACTCTGGCTGCGCTATTTTTACCCGACGGGTACCCGACAAGCTCCGGCAGGGTTTTGGTAGCGTTGAATTTGATGCAGAGGGTCGATATATACAAGCAGATTATGGGAAATTATCCATTATAAGCGTTTATTTTCCCAGTGGCTCCTCAAGTCCGGCGCGTCAGGAGGCTAAATTTAGGTTTTTGGCAGAGTTTGTGCCTTATATGGAAACACTGCGCCAAAGTAATCGTGAAATTATTTTGTGTGGTGATATCAATATTGCACATCAGAATATCGACTTGAAAAATTGGAAAGCTAACCAGAAAAATTCTGGCTTTACCCCTGAAGAGCGCGCCTGGTTAACAGCACAGCTAAACAAAGGCTGGGTAGATGTTCATCGCAGATTGGCCCCGGAGCAAGAAGTCTATACCTGGTGGAGTAATCGGGGGGCTGCCTATGCCAAGAACGTGGGATGGAGAATCGACTATCAGCTGGCTACCCCGCAGGTAGCGCATACTGCCAGGGCAGCTTCTGTTTTTAGGGAAAACCGATTTTCTGACCACGCTCCCCTTATTGTGGATTATGACTGGAATTTTTAGAGCTCAATCCTGAGCTTCTCCTTCTATTACCGCGCTTGACAGACACAGACCTTTACCGTGTAATAAAAAAGTTTATAATCAATGCCTTATCTGGATAAGGAAACAATACAAACAACATAGTCGGCCTCAGATTCTCATAAATAAAACAAGCAGTAGCGGCCTTAGATCTGGTCTTGCTATCTCTCTGTAGCAGCAGCTAAATAGCACAGAGTAATACTAAAACCTATACGGTTGAAAATATTACCGCTGCACTTTTCCTTTAATTAATCGTTTTCTAACTGGTCATAAATAATATTATGAAACGTACTTTTCAGCCTTCTGTTATTCGTCGCAAACGCACCCATGGTTTTCGGGCCCGCATGAAAACCGCAGGCGGTCGATTGGTCATTAACGCACGTCGGTCCAAAGGCCGTAAACGTTTAGCTGTTGCTTAAAGGTTTTAGTCCTGCGCTACAAGAGCAGACGTCCAAGCTTAAGCAAAACCTTCGCAAAAACTTGATGGGGATTCGCACGCCCTTTTGTGTCGCTATCGTTGTTAACTCTATGTGATGGGTAGCTGATGGGAACTTTGCGTGCACGCCGCATTGTAGAAAGTGCAGCTTTTTCGCAAGCTTTTAGTCGACCACAGGCTGACCCTTCACAGTCAGCCTTAGTGATAATAAAAAGCCCCCATTTCGTAGTGAGTGCTAGACCTCAGTCTAGTAAAGGCCATCCACAAAGTCGTCTGGGCTTAATTATTGCTAAGCGTTTTTTGAAATCCGCTGCAGATCGTAATCGTTTTAAACGCTTGATACGTCAATATTTTGTGGTGGAATTATTATCTGGGCGAGATGTATTTGTGCGTTTGTCCTGCAAACCAGGGCTTTCGTCTCATAGCCCCTTGTACAGGCAGGAAGTTGTCACACTTTGGCAAGATCTACTGATAGCTATTCGTAAAAAAGATGTACTTGCTGCACAAGCTTCTGACTCATTCTTATGACCTATTTGCTGCTTAAGTTGATCCGTTTTTATCAATTTGCACTTTCGCCTTTGTGGAGCCCCTCCTGCCGTTTCTGGCCGAGTTGTTCTACTTATGGCCTGCAGGCTATTCAAACGCATGGGCCTGGCCGGGGGACTTTACTGACGCTTTGGCGAATTGCAAGATGCGCTCCTTGGTGTCATGGAGGAGTCGATCCTGTTCCAACAGACGGCCGTCTACCTCGCTATGGTTGTCTTTGCACTATTCGTAAGCCAATGCGCCGCTATTTTTCTTCCAATGTTTTAACCAAAAAAGACAAGCATTCATCATGATGGATACTCAACGCCTGGTTTTGTGGGTGATTTTTTCGATGTCAATCTTATTTCTCTGGGATAGCTGGCAAAAACATAATGGAAAACCTTCCCTGCTTTTCAGCAATCCCAGTACTAGCGCTGCTAAATTGGCTAATGGGAACGCAGTGCCGGTTAGCAATCAACCCGGACAAACCTTAGTGGGAAATACCAATACTGTTACGCCGGGTGCTGTGGGTGTCACTACCACACCTAATACAGCGGCGCCAGTCATCCGTGGTGAAGTGCTTACCTTGAGCAATGATGTTCTCAAATTAAATATCAACACATTAGGGGCAGTCTTAGAGCGAGCAGAATTACTCAAACACAAGTCTACGCAGGATCCTACTAAAACATTGGTTCTTTTAGACAATTCTGCAGGGAAAGTGTATGTGGCTGAGACTGGACTATTCGGTGTGGAGGGCGCACCTAATCACTTAAGCTTATTTAATGCTACGCAAAACAATGCCCAACTAGCTGCCGGCCAACAAACCGTTTCTCTGACCTTGACAGCAGAAACAGCCAACTTACGGGTCAGTAAAATCTTTACTCTGAAACGGGGCAGTTATGCGATTGATTTAAAAACAATAGTAGAGAATATCAGCACTCAGTCCGTTTCTCCTATGCTTTATATGCATTTGAAGCGTCACGGTGAATCTGCTTCGCAGGCTAGTTTTTTTGCAGGCCCTGCCGTTTTTACAGGCCCTGCGGTTTATACCGACAGCGAAAAGTTTCAGAAGATCTCATTTTCCGATATAGATAAAGATAAAGCTAAATTCACTAAAACTGCAGATAATGGCTGGGTAGCTCTGGTACAGCATTATTTTGTAAGTGCCTGGGTCCCTGCTGCAAAAGTTGCACGTGAATATTATGCAGAAAAAGCGGCTGTGCCTGGAGAATATCGGGTAGGAATTAAAACTCCTCTTGGCAGTATTGCTCCCGGTGCGAAATCAGAAAATGACAGCCTATTGTGGGTAGGCCCTCAAGATCAAAATGCTCTGGCAGAGATTGCCCCAGGATTAGATTTGGTCGTGGATTATGGTTTTTTGACGTTGCTGGCTAAGCCCATGTTTCATTTACTGACGTGGTTACATGCACTGACGGGTAACTGGGGTTGGGCTATTGTTTTATTGACTGTCATCATCAAAGCGATTTTCTATTTCCCTATGGCTTCCAGTTATAAGTCCATGGCCAAAATGAAGCAGGTCACCCCAAAAATGATGGCCTTGCGGGAAAAATATGCAGACGACCGGATGAAACTTAATCAGGCAATGATGGAGTTATATAAAACCGAAAAACTTAATCCTCTGGGGGGATGTTTGCCGGTGTTGATCACAATTCCAGTCTTTCTGGCACTTTACTGGGTATTGTTAGGTTCGGTAGAAATGCGTTATGCCCCGTGGATTGGCTGGGTCAAGGATTTGGCTTCTCCAGACCATCTTTATATTTTGCCCATTATTTTGGCAGCTACCATGTGGGCGCAGTATAAGCTTAACCCCGTTCCCCCAGACCCTATGCAGGCTAGAGTGCTTATGATTATGCAGGGGGTTTTTGCGGTCATGTTTTTGTTCTTCCCTGCAGGCTTAGTGCTTTATTACATTGTTAACAATATTCTTTCGATAGCCCAGCAAAAGTTTATCTATATCCAGCTCGAAAAGCAGGGGTATTCCATGCGTTAAGGAATGTAATTGAAGGCGAAGGCGGTAGTAAACCAGCTTCGCCATGTTTTTAAAGTTTTTTATGTATAGCGATGTGGAAGATTGCCACTATTTATCTTTTGGATGTTGGAAGTTAACCCACTTTATTCATAAATAGCAGTCAACTCTACCAAGATAAGTTTTGAAAAATTGCCAAGAATTTAAATTTATTTTGCAGCTGCGGTCATATAGAGAACCGCAGCTTTAATCTCTTCCTCGCTAGCGTTACTGCCTCCTTTGGGAGGCATGGCGCCTTTTCCAGTAATAACACTTTTAGTGAGCTGTTCAGTTCCTAATGCCAGGCGTGCTGCCCAGGCCGCTTTATCGCCCAGTTTGGGAGCGTTGGCTACGCCACTGGCATGGCAACTAACACAGGCTGTATCATAAAGTTTTTTTCCAGCGTCTGCATTACTGTTATTACCGGTAGCTGCAGAAGAAGCTAGAGCGGCAGGTACCGCAACAACCGGCGTAACAGGGGAAGAAGGTGGGGCAGGTGTGGAGCTAGCAACGGCAGGAGTAGAAGGAGGCGGCACCGAGGGTTCTTTAAACTGAGCCCCAGCATTATTAGCCATATAAACGACCGCACGGCCTAACTCGGTATCTTGAAGATCCGGGTTGCCAGCGCGGGCAGGCATTGCTCCTTTACCGTTAATTACAGCTTTCAGCAATGTCTCATACCCTGTCTTGATGCGCGGAGCCCAAGCCGCCGCATCGGCTAGTTTAGGAGCGCCTGCTGCACCTGTTGCATGGCAAACCGCACAAGCGTCTTTATAAACCTGTTCTCCTGTTTTAAAAACTTTTGGAGCATTCGGATCGACAAATTCTGTACGCGCGAGTGGAGCAATCCGTTCAGCAATGGATTTTTCCGAATAAGCATCGCTTCCCGCCCCCGGTTTTTTACCGCTTGTGACAAAAGTTGCCAGTAGGATAATGCCAATGATGGGAACCAAAAAAGCCGCTAGCACTACATAGATTAGCTGTTTTGGTGTTTTAATGACGGACTCGTGTTCGCTGGACTCGCTCATGGAATGACCGTAAAAAGGCAGGATTAGAAGTTTAAAGTAATGATATTTTTTATCTAAATGCTAATTATAATTGACAGCGTAAAGCAGTGCTAATTTAACTCATGAATCGCAACTATATTTTTTAGTTTAGACTGGATTAGCAATCTCGATAAACTGATGCTCAAGCCCAAATTTTTGGGCCAAATGCTCACCCAGAGCCTGTACGCCATACCGTTCACTCGCATGATGTCCTATAGCCAGATAAGGCACCCCTGATTCTGTTGCAATATGTACGGTTTGTTCGGAGACCTCTCCCGATAAAAATACATCACAACCTGCCATAATTGCAGATTCAAAATAGTTTTGAGCAGCCCCGCTACACCAAGCAACGCGCTGTAGAGCTGGCTGTTCTTTTGGATCTGAGACGCCAAATACTTGGGCAGGCCGATGTAGAGTCTGGTCGACTCGTTCTATTAGTTCTGTTAATTTTATCGGTACCGGCAAATCACAGTACACTGCTAAGTCTTGTGCACCAAAATGAGCATGGATAGTCAGCCCTAATCGCTGCCCTAATTGAACGTTATTGCCTAATGCGGGGTGTGCATCCAAAGGCAAGTGAAAAGCGAACAGGTTGATATCGTTTATTAATAAGCGCTTGACTCTTTGATGGCGCATTCCAGTCAGAGTGGCAGGTTCATTACGCCAAAAATATCCATGATGCACAATAATTGCATCTGCTTGCAGGGCAATGGCCGCATCCAATAAGGCTAGATTAGCGGTTACCCCTGTAATCAAACGTTTTATAAGCCGTCTGCCTTCTATCTGTAGACCATTTGGGCAATAATCTTTAAAACTGGACACATTAAGAAGTTGTTCTAAATAATCAGCTAACTCTTTTTGAGTAATCACATCGTGCTTCCTATTCGAAATCTTTGGTTAATATTTTCGCAAACCGTAACGGTATTGTTGGCTATTCTGTTCATTATCACTACGCTTAAACCAGAGTGGCTGAAGCGAGCTGGACCTTTGGGAGCAGTACCTAGTCCGATTAGTCAACCCATTTCGCCAGCTGCTCCCAATGTGGTGGTTCAACAAGCTCCCCATACTCTAACTTTAGCCAATAATATGGCAGGAGGATCACAGGGTTTTGCATATGCTGCCAGGGTTGCGGCACCAGCGGTGGTCAATATTTTTACAAGCAAACAGGTCAAGAGTACAGATTTAAGGCAGCAAGACCCCTTTTTCCGTTATTTTTTTGGGGATCGTGCCCCTCGTGAGGAAAATATTTCCAGCTTAGGTTCTGGGGTAATTGTCAGCGCTGATGGTTATGTATTGACCAATAATCATGTGATAGAAGGTGCTGATCAAATTGAAATTGCATTAAATGACGGGCGCAAGGCGCAGGGCAAAGTAGTGGGTACTGATCCTGAAACAGATCTTGCAGTGATCAAAATTGAGGGGAAACAGTTACCGTTGATTACCTTTAGTCAGCCTGAACAGATGCAGGTAGGAGATGCAGTACTCGCTATTGGTAATCCCTTTGGTGTGGGCCAGACAGTCACTGCAGGCATTGTCTCTGCTTTGGGGCGAAGTCACTTGGGTATCAATATTTTTGAAAACTTTATTCAAACGGATGCAGCTATCAATCTGGGCAATTCAGGCGGAGCGCTGGTAAATGCTAATGGTGAGCTTTTAGGGATTAATACGGCGATCTACTCCCGTGATGGAGGCTCATTGGGTATTGGTTTTGCTATTCCGGTCTCTACCGTGCGACAGGTAATGGAGCAAATTATTACCCGTGGACAAGTAGTACGGGGTTACATTGGTGTAGATCCGCAAGATCTTTCACCTGCATTAGCGGCTGCTTTGCAAATTAAAGCTACCCAGGGAGTGATTATCCGCGGTGTTGTTCCTAATGGCCCTGCGGATAAAGCAGGTGTTAAACCCGGGGATGTGTTAATTGCCATTAATAACAAAGCTGTGAAAGACAATGTCGAAGTGCTTAATACGGTTGCAGCGCTTACTCCAGGGAAAAGCACAAGTTTAAAAGTATTGCGTAATAACGAGCCTCTCGAGTTAAGTGTGATCGTTGCAAAACGGCCACCTGCTCAGCGTCGCTAATAAACCTGTAGCAGCCTCGGGGCACTTATGCACCATTTACTTTATTTGATTCATCGCCGTGCCCGCCTATTTACTTCAATTTTCTCTGGAATAGTCATAGCTCTACTATTTCCTTTTAATGATCGAATTGAAACAAGAATTTTAATAGGCTGGAATGTCACTGTCTGGCTGTATCTTTTCCTAATGGCTTTATTAGTGTGGCGGGCAACCCCTGCCCAGGTGCGGGAGCTTGCTGAGCAAGAAGACCCGAGCGCAGTTGTCGTAGTAGGCTTACTTTCTTTGGCAGGATTGGCCAGCGTAGCAGTAATTTTATTGGAAATGGCAGCCATCACTCAATTGCCTTCAGCACAGCGCTGGGCACATTATTTATTTACCGGAGGAACCTTGCTGGGCTCATGGCTGTTTGTAAACACCGTATTTACATTTCACTACGCTCATTTGTTTTATCGTGTTGCGGATAGAGAGCGCGCTTTACGATTTCCCGGGGATCAGCCCGAGAACCCAGATTTCTGGGACTTTTTATATTTTGCATTTACGATCGCAGTGGCCGCCCAAACTTCAGATGTCAGTGTAATGTCTGGAACAATGCGAAAAGCTGTGTTGGCGCAATCGGTCTTAAGTTTTTTGTTTAATGCTGCCATTATCGGTTTATCTATTAATGTAGCGGCAGGTTTATTAAGAAGTTGATGGAACTGTTATCCGGCTTTTCAGATAGGGCTGGTTAAAAGGCAGTATTCAACTTATCCGATAAGCGGAGGCTCGATAGCACCTAACCTAGCGGCAATGAAGAGACGCAAAAATGGGTATCCCCGCCCCTCCAGCCTGAACGAAAGGATCAGGAATACCCAATGAAAAATTCTCTCTGTAAAGGTAAGCAATAGCAAAAAACCTGCAGCGGCCCGTTTCATTTTTGAAGCATTTAGTTAAAAACGCTCTTACTGCCCACAAATATCTTGCAGGCCGCTAGCTGGGGCTTGGGATAATAGATTATTTACTGGCCCGGTTAAGTAAAAACTGAGTTAATAAACCCACGGGTCGACCGGTAGCTCCCTTAGCTGGGCCTTGTTTCCAAGCAGTGCCTGCAATGTCTAAATGGGCCCACTCTAAACCTTCCGTGTAACGCGAGAGAAAGCAGGCGGCGGTAACGGAACCAGCAGCTCTGGAAGCAATATTAGGCATGTCTGCAAAATTGCTTTTTAGACCTTCTTGATATTCATCATCCAGTGGCATTCTCCAGGCAGTGTCGTTGGCGACAGTCCCAGCTTGCAACAACTCACTAGCCAGTGCCTCACTCTTGCTAAAAAGGCCACTGTGGACGCCACCCAATGCAATTACACAGGCACCCGTCAGCGTAGCAATATCCACCACAGCAGCGGGTTTAAAACGACGCGAATACGTTAGTGCATCATTAAGGATGAGACGGCCTTCTGCATCGGTATTTAAAATTTCTACCGTTAAGCCAGACAAAGTAGTCACAATATCCCCTGGTTTGATTGCACTACCACTGGGCATGTTTTCACAGGCTGGAATAATTCCTATGAGGTTTAGCTTTGGTTTGAGTTGAGCGATAGCGCGGAAAGTACCCAGTACACTGGCCGCCCCACACATATCGTATTTCATTTCATCCATGGCTTCGCCAGGCTTTAGAGAAATACCCCCGGAATCAAAAGTGATCCCTTTGCCTACCAATACTACCGGAGCATGAGTTTTAGGAGCACCGTTATACTTTAAGACGATAAATTTTGGAGCTTGCAATGAACCCTGGGCTACGGCCAGAAAGCTGCCCATTTTCAGGGCCTCGCATTGCTTTTTATCCAGCACTTCTACTTCAAATTTATAAGTTTTAGCCAGTTTTTTGGCTTCCATCGCTAAATAGTTAGGTGTGCAAATATTGGGGGGAAGATTACCCAAGGTCTTTGCAAAACTAATGCCTTCTCCAATAGCATTTCCTTGTTCTGCACCATTTAGTAGGCCTTTAGCCGCTGTACCATCTGCGGTAAAAGCAATGCTTGCTAGCTTGGGTAATGGTTCTTTCTTGCTTTTGGTGAGATCAAATCGATAGCAGGCTTCATGTGCGGCCACTGCAGCTATACGGCTTTTTGCCGCATTATCGAGATTTGGTACTTCTAGGCTATGCAAGGTAAAGACTACATGGCTTGCTTGAGTACTCGCTATGGCGCTTAGGGCTGTCTGGGTAGCCTTTTTATAAGCTTTAGCATCAAACTTATCCGCTCCTCCCAAACCCACGAGTACAATTCTGCCTTTATTTTTTGGCCCGGGAATAATCATTTGTTTGCCTAGCTCACCTGTAAAATCGCCTAAAGCCAGGGTATTAGCTAACAATCCTTGCGCGTGTAATTGTTCTGCTGCGGCTGATAAGCTTAGAGTTCCTTTCGGGCTGCTAAAAGCGCCGACAATAACGGTATCTTCGCTCAATTTGCTCAGATTAGAGCTACGCGTGATAAATTTCATCGTGAAAGTTTCCTTGTAATTTCTCGAAAGATATAAGGCCAGTTTTGCAGCTGGAAATAATTAAATTGAGTATTTAAAAACGCTCCCGATTATTATGAAGAGCTATAAAGAAAAGTTTTTTAAAAAAACATAACTATCTTACTGTGTCGCAGCTTTAATTTTTCCTTTTGTGTCCTTCTAACTAACGCTGATCATTATTGAATGTTGTTTCGTCAAGCCCTTGCATCCGAATTGCGTGCTCTTGCAGCCGCGGTTTTTGCTACTTTGCTAGTGATCACCACTACATTGACCTTAATTCGTGTGTTGGGGCAAGCTGCTAGTGGCCGGATTGATCCACAAACAGTTTTTGTTATTTTAGGTTACACCCTGCTTAATTACACGCCCATGATGCTAAATCTGGCCGTGTTTTCAGCAGTACTTTTAGTGCTAACCCGAATGTATCGAGATTCTGAAATGATTGTCTGGAGTGCCTCAGGATTGGCACTTACCGCTTGGATAAGGCCCGTGCTGCGCTTTGCTTTTCCGGTCTTATTACTAGGCAGTTTTATTTCCTTGGTAGTGGCGCCATGGGCTAATCAACAAGCAGCGGTTTACAAAGATATTTTTGAAAAGCGCGATGATGTGTCTCGGATTGCCAGTGGGCAATTTCGTGAATCCTCCAGTGGCAATAGGGTATTTTATGTTCAACAAGTAGATGAAGTGGCAGACCGGGTTCACAAGGTGTTCATTCGTAGTTTAAGTAAAGCTAGCGATCAATCTGATCGGCAATCACTTGTAGTAGCGGATACAGGTCATCTGAAGACGCAAGAAGGTCAGCGCTTTCTAATTTTAGAAAAAGGACGTCGTTACGATCTGGATCAACGCTCGGTTGCAGGCAATTTAATGGAGTTTGAACGCTATATCATTCGTTTGGATAATCAGGTGCCTGCTCCTACTAATTTATCGACCCCTAAGCTCTCCAGCAGTCTAATATTGCTAAAACGATCCGAGCCCCCTTATCAAGCTGAGCTGATGTGGAGAATAGGAGTTCCGTTTGTGGGTCTAGTGCTGTCAGTCTTAGCCATTCCTTTATCCTTCTTTAATCCACGGTCAGGAAGAGCAACTCCTTTTATCGTGGCTCTACTGGTATTTATAAGCTACGTTAATTTGTTGACGCTCTCGCAAGCCCAAATTGCACAGGGACGAATGAATTTATTGACAGGTTTATTTGCAGTGCACCTCTTGGTTCTGTGTATCAGTGCTTTTTTAATGTGGCTGCGCAGCCGCCCCCAAAGTCGCAGCTGGCGTGCTCGTTTTTTAGGCAATGGTCAGGCTATTTTTAGCAAGGCGGCTTTATGAGGGGATCCATCGCTTTTCGTTATATAGGACGTTCGGTTGCCTATTTCACTCTTCTAACTTTAACAGCATTTATTGCTCTGTTTTTTTTCTTTAATACATTAGATGAATTAGAGCGGGTGGGGCGTGGAAGCTATACCGTGAGCAAAATGCTTATCTATGTACTGCTACAAATCCCCGGACATATTGCAGAATTAGCGCCCGTAGCTACTTTAATCGGCGGTATTGTTGCGCTAGCCTCCTTAGCTGCAGGCAGTGAAATCACCATCTTACGCACTGCAGGCTTATCCACAGGCAAGCTGGCTTTTTGGGTAGTGCTAATGTCCTTGCCTTTTTCGGTGGCTATTTTTGTATTTTCCGACTATATCACTCCCATAGCAGAACGGACGGCTAATACGCTGCGCTTACAAGCTTTGCAAATTGGAATTTCATCAGAGCTTCTCAGCGGTAGTTGGGTAAAAGACAGTCAGGTAGACAATGCTTCAGGCGAACCTCATACGGTGTATGTAAATGCTACAAAATTAGAAGCTGAGGGTTTTTTAACGGACTTAAAGCTGTATGAGTTTGATTCTACTGATCGTTTAAAGCGAGTGGCAGTAGCAGAACGCGCCGATGCTGTAAGCGATGGTTGGATATTAAAAAATGTTAGCGAAACCGTTTATCAGTCTATTAAAGGCCCACTCGGAGAGACTGTTGAAGCGCGCAACAAAAAACTGGCACTATGGCATTGGAAAACAGCTATTACTCCGAGTGTTATTGGTGCAGTATCTCGCGCACCTAATCAAATGAATACTGTAGAGCTTTATCGGATTAGTCGGTTCTTATCAGCGAATGGTCAAGGTGCGGTCAAACTGCAATTAGCACTGTTTCAAAATCTCTTCATGCCTATTTCCATCGCTGTTATGCTGTTGTTAGCCTTACCTTTTGCTTTTTTACATACGCGTGCTGGTGGAATCAGTACAAAGATATTTGCCGGCATCATGTTGGGAATTCTTTTTTTTATGTTAGACCGGCTGTTTTCTCACTTAGGAATTTTGAACACTTGGCCTGCCTTTGCCTCTGCAATAGCACCTGCCTTAATCGGTCTAAGCGTAGCGCTTGGTTTGTTGTGGTGGGCACAACGGGCTCGGTAAGTTTTATTCAGACATAGACATTCTTCGAGAACGAACAACACTTTATTCATATAAAGGCCTGCTATGGATCTGCAATTTACCTCTGAAGAACTCGCTTTTCGAGACCAAGTGCGCACCTGGGTGGGCAGTCATCTGCCCTCTCATATTGCTGAAAAAGTAAAACAGGGTTTGCAATTAACCCGTGAAGATCAGCAAGACTGGGCCAAAATTCTAGGCAAAAAAGGTTGGCTGGCCTTTAACTGGCCCACTCAGTTTGGCGGGCCAGGCTGGAGTGCTATTCAAAAGCATTTATTTGAAGAAGAATGTGCCCTGGCGGGCGCCCCTCGGATTGTGCCCTTTGGTCCGGTAATGGTAGCGCTTGTGATCATGGCTTTTGGTACCCCTGCACAACAGGAACGTTTCTTACCTGGGATACGTAGCGGCGAGGTGTGGTGGAGCCAAGGATACTCAGAGCCGGGAGCCGGATCAGATTTGGCTTCGCTTCAATGCAAGGCTGAGCGCAAGGGGGAGCGCTATATTGTTAATGGTCAGAAAACTTGGACAACGTTGGGCCAATATGGGGATTGGATTTTTTGTCTAGTGCGCACTAGTAATGAGGGAAAGCCGCAGAGCGGTATTTCTTTTTTGCTGATCGATATGAAATCTCCTGGCGTTACTGTACACCCTATCATTACCATGGATGGTGCACATGAAGTTAACGAAGTTTGGTTTGATAATGTAGAAGTTCCGGTGGATCAACGCATAGGCGAAGAAAACAAGGGTTGGAGTTATGCTAAGTTTTTACTGGCGCATGAACGTACGAATATTGCAGATGTAAACCGCAGTAAACGGGAACTTGAACGTTTAAAACGCATTGCAAAAGCTACCTTATCAGGGGGTGCTTCGCTGTATTACGACATGCGTTTTCGCGATCAGATTGCTTTACTGGAAGTAGAGGTTGTGGCCCTGGAAATGCTGGTTTTACGTGTATTGTGTGCGGAAAAATCCGGAAAAAAATCATTAGATATTGCTGGTTTGTTAAAAATTCGGGGCAGTGAGATTCAGCAACGTTACAGTGAATTGATGATGTTAGCTGTAGGTCCTTTTGCGCTTCCTTTTGTAGAAGAAGCGATGGCTGCAGGGTGGCAGGGAGATGTCATCGGGAACGCTTTTTGTGCTCCTTTAGCTTCAACGTATTTCAACATGCGCAAAACCACGATTTATGGGGGATCTAATGAAATACAGCGAAATATTATCGCGCAACAAATTTTGGCGCAGTAATTTTTTGAAAGCTGCAAAGAATGTATGAACCCCAATTTGATTTTGTTCAATGCATTTCTTCTGCTGGAACACACCGCATGGCTTATGTGCAGTGGGGGGATCCGGCCAATGATCAGGTAGTTGTTTGTGTGCATGGGCTAAGTCGCTGTGCGCGGGATTTTGACCGCCTTGCACAGGCCTTGGCGCCCAAGTTTCGGGTCGTATGTCCTGATGTAGTAGGTCGTGGTCAATCTGATTGGCTAAAAAATCCCATGCTTTATGGATTTACACAATACATCAGCGATATGTTTACCTTATTGGCCCGTATTAATAGCCGGCGGTTGATGTGGTTAGGCACTAGCATGGGCGGGCTAATTGGGCTAGGGGTTGCGGCACAGGAAAACTCACCGATCAGCCATTTAATTCTTAACGATGTAGGGCCAAAAATTGAAGTGGCGTCACTGCTTAGGATAGGATCTTATTTAGGCAAAAGTACTGTATTTGAGAGTTTTGAAGCAGCGGTTGAATATATTCAGGCGATCAGTGCCTCATTTGGCCAGCATACCGCTGAAGAATGGCGGGAATTAACCCGTCATGTGGTACGGCAAACTCCCCATGGCTGGATCTTGCATTACGATCCGGCTATTGCTTTGCCTTTCGGGGCCGTCACTCCTGCTCAGGCTAGTGCAACAGAAGCCTTGTTTTGGCAAGGTTGGGCAGCTATCAAAGCCAAAACCCTTATTATTCGTGGCCAAAACAGCGATTTGTTGGCTCCTTCAACCCTTGGACAAATGTTAGCTTTAAACCCTAATGCCCGCAGTATTCAAATACCGAATGTGGGTCACGCTCCCACTTTTATGCATGAGGATCAAATTCAGATCGTGACTGATTTTTTTCAAGGAGAATGAAAGTGCCAGCAATACAGAGGTTTTCTGTAGGGACTCGGATGAGTGAAATGGCTATTTATAACAATACTGTTTATCTGGCAGGGCAAATTGCCGAGAAAACTGCAGGACAAGATATTGAAGCTCAAACTACAGAAGTATTGGCCTGTATTGATTCTCTATTAGCGCAAGCAGGCAGCGATAAATCAAAAATCCTGCATTGCCAAATTTTTTTAGCGGATCTGGCTGATTTTCCCGGAATGAATCAGGTCTGGGATAAATGGGTTGTTGCAGGGCATACGCCGCCTCGTGCTACAGTGCAAGCGAAATTGGCTAATCCACTATGGAAGGTGGAAATAGTGGTTACTGCTGCGGCTTATGAAATAACCACCACTTTTTAATGTCTCCCCCGCATTTGGTGCATAAAGTCTCTACTAGCCTCCTTTACGCATCAAATCAAAAAACTCTACATTAGATTTGGTTTCTTTCATCTTGCTTAAGATAAACTCCATGGCCTGTATCTCATCCATATCGTAAATGAGTTTGCGCAAAATCCAGATTTTTTGTAGTTGTTCGCGCGGAATGAGCAATTCCTCCCGGCGGGTACTAGATTTATTAAGATTAATAGCCGGATAAACACGTTTTTCGGCTAGGCGTCGTTCCAGATGAATTTCGGAATTTCCAGTGCCTTTGAATTCTTCGTAAATAACATCGTCCATGCGGCTGCCGGTTTCTACCAGGGCGGTAGCAATAATAGTGAGCGAGCCTCCTTCCTCTAGATTACGAGCTGCCCCAAAAAACCTTTTAGGGCGTTGTAAGGCATTGGCATCCACGCCCCCTGTGAGTACCTTTCCCGAAGAAGGGACTACAGTGTTGTAAGCCCGGGCTAAACGGGTAATTGAGTCAAGCATGATGATGACGTCTTTTTTCATCTCCACCAGACGTTTGGCCTTCTCGATGACCATTTCGGCAACCTGTACATGGCGTGCGGCAGGCTCATCAAAGGTAGAGGCGATCACCTCGCCTCGTACGCTGCGCTGCATCTCAGTAACTTCTTCAGGACGCTCGTCAATTAATAAAACAATAAGTACAGCCTCTGGATGGTTGGCAGCAATTGCATGGGCCATATGCTGCATCAAGACGGTTTTACCGGACTTTGGACTAGCTACCAGCAATTGCCGTTGACCCGCGCCAATAGGCGCCATCATGTCAATAATACGGCCTGTGATGTTTTCTTCACCTTTCATATCACGTTCAAGCTTGAATAAACGTGTAGGATGCAAAGGTGTAAGATTTTCAAACATAATTTTATGTTTGATACTGTCAGGGGCTACCCCATTAACCTTATCGACTTTTACCAAAGCAAAGTAACGCTCACCGTCCTTAGGAGTCCGTACTTCACCTTCGATGGAATCCCCCGTATGGAGATTAAATCGACGAATCTGGCTGGGGGAAATATAAATGTCATCTGGGCTAGCTAGATAACTGGTGTCAGGCGAGCGCAAGAAGCCAAAGCCGTCGGGTAGCACTTCCAGGACCCCGTCTCCAAATACCTGCTCACCTTGCTTGGAGCGTTTTTTCATGATGGCAAACATAACCTCTTGTTTGCGCATACGACCGGCATTTTCGATTTCCAGGCTAGCGGCCATTTCCATCAGCTGGCCAATAGGTAGTGCTTTGAGTTCGTTTAGATGCATCTGGGCAAGGCCCTTTTCTGAAAAATGGCTATGAAAATTGGCGGCGTGAATATTCTGCCGAAAAGATTTCTTTAAAAAATTTGGGAAGTCCGCTTTTTGTGATGCGTTAAAAGAATAATCCTTTTAACGCACGGTCTGCGGCTGACAGTGACAGATATTTTGCTATTATTGACTGCACGGGTCAGTTTTGGCAAGCGCGGGAAATAGGCTTGTAGCGTTTAGTCTAGAGATGACTGTCCAAAAATGCAATTAACTGGCTTTTGGAAAGAGCCCCGACTTTTGTTGCTACTACAGCCCCATTTTTAAACAACATCAATGTTGGAATACCGCGGATCCCAAATTTTGCGGGAATTTCACGATTTTCGTCAACATTCATTTTGGCGATTTGAAGCTTGCCTGTGTAATCCTTAGATACTTCCTCAAGAACAGGAGCAATCATTTTGCAAGGTCCACACCACTCGGCCCAGTAATCTACCAAAACAGGGGTAGTGGAGTGCATCACATCGGCATCAAAAGAGGCGTCGCTAATGTATTTAATCGTATCACTCATAAAATTGTCCTTTTGTTAGTTCTTAGCTCAAGATATTAATGCCAGATGGTTAATTTTCCAGCTAATCTTACACGTCCTTGCGATTGATTTTGTTTATGAACACAATCGTTACTGACTACTTACACAATTGGCCTGCTCATTGCCACTGCACAATGCTGAGATTGCCTTGTGATGGGCTAGAGCCGTTTTGGGAGCAAGCCTGGGTTCAGGCACAAGCTCAATCCCAGCAACTCATACTGGCTAATAATGAATGGACTTTGGCAGAATTACGACAAGCGGCCGGCCGGCTTGCTCAAAAGCTAGGATCCCCACTCCTTCTACCTGCAATGCACACAGTACAGGAGTGGTGCAATACAGTTAAAACAAGCAATACAGAAGCAGTGAGTGCTCATGCTAGAGCATTGACCATAGAGGCTGCGCTGGCTGCGGTTCCCCCTCAATTGCTGGGGGTAACGACTCCTGTGAGCCGTCGGGTGTTAGCTAGCACGCTTACACAATTAATAGACGCTCTGGATATTGCCCAATTTCCTTTTAGTGATGCGGCACAGACGCTCTTGCAGGCAAGAAGCCAGCAAGCCTTTGCCAAGCGGGAGTTAGCTATTGCCCAGGTAGTTGCTACTGCTTTGTCGGATGTGCCTGGGGTAACCCAGCAATCTTTACAAACTTTGCGTGAGCATGCGGGGAAAATACCCTTAACGCTACTGGTTTTAGACAAGGCCAGCTATCCTATTATGCGGGCCGTTGCAAAAGTCTGGAAAGGGCCTGTCACTGTATTGTTAATGGATTGGAACACTGCCCCGCTTGCCTTAAATGCTAAAGCTCCAGTCTCCTCCTCAGTGTTGTTAGCCTTGGCAAAACAAATAAAGGTTATTAGTGCACCTCATCTTGAAGCGCATGCAGATGCAGCAGCACGTACCGTAGTCAGACTGAGTCAAGCCAACCCGCAAGCACAAATTAGCTTAATTGCTCTGGATCGCCGGGCCGCTCGTAGAACCCGCGCTTTGTTAGATCGAGCAGGAATTGCCGTAGCCGATGCTTCCGGTTGGCGTATGTCTACTATTGCTGCTAGCACCTGCGTGATGCGATTATTGGATGTTGTCCAGCATGAGCGCATGGTAGATGTGCTGGATTGGGCCAAGCTCCCTTGGGTGGCCAACTCCAGCTTAGGTATTACACCAGAGGCATTGGTATGGTTAGAGCAATTTTTACGCAGTCGTGCTTTAAGTCAGGGGCTGCAGCGTATTACTCAACGGATTCAGTTGCAAGCAGAGTCTGAACAACAAAGAGGCGCACTTAGGCTTTTCGAGTGGTTTACGTCCACAAAACTTGCCTTGGATATTCCTCGCACGATCAGTGCTCATGCAAACGTGTTGATTCAACTATTGTCTCCTGTTCTGGAGCAAGCTATGCAGGACACCGGGGGCAGTCAAATGCTTGCCTATTTGCAGCAGCTTGCATTGGATCCAGCCGAGCAATCTATCTCTCTGGAAGTGTTTTATAGTGTTTTAGACGCGTATTTTGAAAGCCATAATTTTGTGTTACCCACCCAAGATGCACGGATACGTATCTTGCCGTTAGGGGTAGCCGTTTGGCGAGCAAGTGATCATATTATTGTGCTAGGTGCCCAGCAGGGCCTTTGGCCGCAACCGCAACCTGCCGCCTCAATTTTTTCATTGACCGAGCAATCTGAGTTGGGTTTAGCAAGCCATGACGATGGGATGGATAGCGCCCATGTCCTGATGACCCGAGCTGTAAAACAGCACTTACAAATTACATTTATTCATACCCGTAGCCACCCGGAGGCCAACTTTGAAGCTAGCCCCTGGTTAGAGTTATTACGTTTGCAAGCCAAGCAAGCCAATATTGAATTGGATTGGACAGACTGGAGCCCTAGCTTATCGGAAACTGAACTTTCGCCGCTCCATATGCCTAAGCCGCTTGCGCCTACGCTACCGGCTAAGACGCGCTTATCCGTTTCGGCGCTTGAGGCTCTGCTAGCTTGTCCCTATCAGTTTTTTATTTTGCGTTTATTAGGCTTAAAAAATCTGGAAGCGCTGGATGAAAGTCCAGACAGACGGGATTTTGGAGTTTTAGCCCATGCTTGGTTATCAGAACTGCATAAAGCCCAGCTATTAGGCAAGCCTAATAATCCTGAACATATTAAGCAAGCGGAAGAGTTATTATCCAAAGTTTTGCAAAAAGCTGCTAAGGGTTCGCTGCACCCCGCTCAATTTGAGGCTTTCAAAAAACTATTGTCCCGATTAAGCTCGAGTTTGCTGCAGTGGGCCCAAACCCGCGAGAGCGCATCTGCATTGACGGAAGCAAGCTTTGTCCGCACCTGGAAAGGGCAGGCAGACTCCATTGAACTGTATGGGCGGCTGGATAGAGTGGAGATTACTGCCTCTGGGGTCAGTATTATTGACTATAAAACCGCTGGACAATCCACGCTTAGCAGCCGCGCACGGGCTCCTGCACAGTATCCTCAGCTACTGCTATATGCTTATCTTCTCCAGGACCGTTATCCCATCAAAGACGCTGCTTTTGTCTCTATTGGAGTCGGTACACGAGGTGAAGTAGCCCACGTCATGCAAGAGGGTGATATTCAAGAATTAATTGCCCAAATACAGAAAACTTTGGATGCAGCTTTACAGGGTTTACAGGAAAAAATGCCTTTACCTGCGCATGGTACAGAGCCTACTTGCCAGTATTGTGATGCAAGAGGGATATGCCGCAAGGATTACTGGGAGCATAACAAGCCAGAAGATCTGATTCAGCCTCCTAAGGGGCTTGAAAAATGATAGCTGGATTCACTGTGAATGGAACGCAGGTAGAAGAAACTATCTTTTATCAAACCGCTTTAAATCCACAAGGCAGTGTAGTCATAGAAGCTTGCGCAGGAAGTGGAAAAACCTGGATGCTGGCAGCTCGGGTTGTGCGCTTGCTACTGGCCGGCACATCGCCTAGTTCCATTCTGGCTATTACTTTTACCAATAAAGCCGCTACTGAAATGAGAAATCGTATCTACGGCTGGCTAAATGAAATGGCGCTAATGGATGATGAGCAATTAATACAGAGACTACGAGATCTGTATGTGCCTGAAACTCATCTCCAAGCTGCAGTCTTCAGAGCGCGTAGCCTGGCCATAGAGGTGCTAAGTGCAAGAGATTCACTCAAGATATACACCTTTCACGCCTGGTTCTTACGGCTCAAGTCGGCGCTGCCGATAAGCGATTCTGCAGCATTGTTTTCAACGGTTAATACGGCACCCGCGTTATTGGAAATGGATGCTTGGCAGCGCTTTCTTAATGAGATTGCTGCTAACCCGGGCTTACTAAAAACCTATGCAGAATTTGTTGCAGAATTAGGGCTTGAAAATTCAAAAAAACTCTTGCAGTTGTTCATTAGCAAACGTACGGAATGGCTTTGTTATACGGAGCAGGCCTCTGATCCAGCAAGCTTCGCACTGAGCGCGCTACAGCGGCTGCATGAGCCTGTGTTGCAAGCCACTCCCGAGCGTTTTTTTAGAGAGCATGCAGAATCTTTGGGAACGCTTGCCACAGCACTGGGAAAATCTCCAGGGAAAACGGCGCAGGAATGTGCAGCCAAACTGATGGCAGCCAGCATGCTTAATACCTCAGCACAACAGAAAGTAGCTGCCTTAAAAGAGGCCCTCTTTACTCAAAAAGGAGAGCCGCGAAAATTATTTCCTGGCCAAAAGAAAATTGATGTCACTTTAATCACTCGGCTTCAAGAAATTACAGATGCGCTGCTACAAGTGACTGAATGTTTAGATGCCCAGCGATTAATCGTTTTACACCATAGCTGGTATAGCCTGGGTCATGCTTTAGTGCTGGCTTACGAAAAAGAAAAAGCGCAACGAGGGCAAGCCGACTTTGCAGACCTGGAGTTAATGATTGCACGTCTTTTGGAAGATCCGTCTGCTGGGGCTGCCTTGCAGGCCAGACTAGATACACAAATCAAGCATTTATTGATCGACGAGTTCCAGGACACCAATCCCTTGCAGTGGCGCATTGTGCGGCAATGGTTGTCTGGATATGAAGGAAATCATGAGAGACCCACGGTTTTCGTGGTAGGCGATGCTAAACAATCGATCTACCGCTTCCGGCGCGCCGATCCGGCTATTTTTCCAGCCGCCAGCCTTTATTTTAAAGAGTATTTTGACGCTGCCCTGTTAGCCACACAACGTACGAGACGCAATGCTATTGCTGTAAATGATTTTGTAAATCGGCTCTTTTCAAAAAATAATGGCCCCTGGGGTGAAAAAAACGATCCTGCCGGTCCATTTACACAGCAGGTCACCACGAGCCAAGAGCTGGGCAAGGTTGAGGTTTTTGAACGCTTGGCTTTAGTGGAGAGACAAGAGGCGCCCTTGGCACGTCATCCGCTCACTATTCCTTTAACAAATGATACAGAGTCAGTTCTGCTGTTGCAGGCCCGAGCAGTGGTGCACCGATTATTGGAGCTGATGCATAGCCACAGGGATAGCTGGCAATGGGGGCAGGTGTTAATTCTCACGCGGGCACGAAACATCTTGCCCGAAATTCAGACTGCTTTACGGGAAGCGGGTATCCCGTATGAATCCTCCCATCGAGGAGGGTTGCTGGATGCACCAGAGGTAGCTGATATGCAAGCCTTAGCAAAAGTATTAGCAACTCCTCAGGCAGACCTTCAGCTAGCACAGGTGCTTCGTTGCCCCTTGTTTGGGTTTTCTGATCAAGATCTGTTAAGCCTCTGGCCTCTAGAGGACCCTATAGTGCAAGCCAGGGGATGGGCAGCGCTTGCTGCGAGCAGGCAGCCCCTGTATCAAGCTACCTATCAAACACTTAGTCGCTGGCGTGACTGGGCAGGAAAACTGCCGGTTCATGATGTGTTTGATCGAATTTATAGTGAGCATGAGGTATTAAAAAAATATGCTGCCGTTACTCCCTTGCAACGTACCGATGCAGCTGTAGGGAATCTGTTGCGTGTTTTGGAGCTTGCACTAGATGCCCATGGAGGACGCTATCCCAGCCTGTCGCGTTTTGTACAGACGCTGGAAGAGTTTTCCCGTATAGAATCTGACGAGGCTCCTGATGAAGCCCTTCCTGAGGCCCGCAACAGCGTTCTTGTCACTACTATTCATAGCGCAAAGGGTTTGGAGCGAGAGATCGTCGTTTTATTTGACACGCATCGCCAAATTAAAAGCAACTACCTAGCAAGCGACCGAGTGTTAATTGTATGGCCGCCTGGGGCGGCAAGACCCGAACATTTCTCTTGTCTTTTCTCCGGTCTTAATACTTCGATGCGGCAGTACTGGCAAATGCAAGAAGCCGCAAGAGCCCGTATAGAGGAAGGTGCGCTGCTTTATGTAGCGGCAACTCGCGCCAAGCGACACCTGATTATTACAGGCAGTGAAAAACGCTCCAAGCTTAAAGATTCCTGGTGGGAGGTGTGCGCAGGGCACATGCCTGCTCAACCCTGGCCAGATCACTCTAAACCTGCTCTAAACCATCCTTCTGAAAGCGATTCCCCGAAAACAGTGCGTTTTGTAGAAAGTGTTTCTGTAAAAGTAAAAACTGAAGCAACACAGTCAACCCACCCCTGGGCGGCAGCTAATGCGGATGAGGAAATTTTGCAGGTTTTGCTAGAATTGGCAGCAAAGGCAGAGCAAAAACTTGATCTGGATTATTTATTTCAAAAAGTGGGGAAACGCCTTATCGTACCTTTTCAAAAGGTGCGGCAGGTCTGGCCAAAAGCTTTAAAAATACTCAGCAGCCCTTTGCTACAGGTTTTCTTTTCCCCCGAAAACAAAGCTTATAGCCAATACAATCTCGTCTCAGCACAGGGAGATTTGCAGCGGCTTGATCGAGTAGTTTATTTGGATAGTACGATTTGGATCTTAGCTTTTAAAGATATACAGGCTCCCCCTGCCAGTTTACACGCAATGCAGTTAAGGGCTCAGGCTAAAACAATGAAGCTTCTTGAGTCAAAACGCAGCATCCGTTGCGCCATTATCACCAGCGAAGCCTGTTTATTTGTTTTAGACGAGTTAACAGGAGAATTTCTCCCCATCGTGGATCCATCTCAGCTACACTTATAAACGGTGGGCCCCCTCGCATTTTGGTCTTGTGAATCTGGTCAGGTCGGGAACGAAGCAGCCACAGCAAGTAAACAAAAGTGCCGAGGTTCCGGCTCACCACTTATTTTCTACGCCTTCGAATTGGTAAATGATGGGGTGAGAATATTATCTTTTGAACGCTAAAGAGTTTGTGCAGGATCAAGATAGACTGACTAATATCCAATATTCAAAAGAAACCCTCTACCTATCCTTGGCTTGAACAAAAGTAGTTGTTCCATAAAATCATTCTTCACAATAAATGTCTACCCAGGTTCTCGCCCGCAAATATCGACCCCGTAGTTTCACCGACGGATTGGTCGGACAGGAGCATGTGGTAAAAGCCCTTACCCATGCCCTAGAGAGCCAACGGCTACATCACGCCTATTTGTTCACGGGTACTCGAGGGGTAGGGAAAACTACCCTTGCTCGTATTCTGGCTAAATCACTTAATTGCAGGGGAGTGGATGGAGAAGGTGGAGTTACTGCTTATCCTTGCGGCCGGTGCGCGGCCTGTACGGCGATTGATGCGGGAAGATTTGTAGACTATATCGAAATGGATGCTGCTAGCAACCGCAGTGTAGAAGACATGAGCGCTTTGCTAGATCGTGCTGTTTATGCACCCACTGCAGGCCGCTATAAGGTCTACATGATTGATGAAGTACATATGCTGACCAGTACAGCGTTCAATTCGATGTTGAAAACACTGGAAGAGCCTCCTGAGCATGTCAAATTTATCTTGGCAACAACAGATCCCCAGAAAATTCCGGTGACCATTTTGTCCCGTTGCCTGCAATTTAATCTCAAGCAGATGTCTGCCACTAGCACGGCTCAGCATCTGGCCCATGTGCTAAAACTTGAGGGAATGCAAGCAGAAGAAAACGCACTTAAACTGATTGCCCGTGCCGCTAAGGGATCCATGCGCGATGCCTTGTCTCTTACCGATCAGGCTATTGCGTTTTGTAGTGGAAATATTAGCGAGCCTGCAGTACGGGAAATGCTGGGTGCAGTGGATACCGGTTATTTGGTTGAGATTCTGGAGGCTCTTGCTGCGCGTAATGGCAAACAGTTACTAGAGATCGCGGACCGCATAAATACAAGAGCCATTGGGTTTGAAACGGCACTGGCTGATCTTGCAGCTCTGAGCTATCGCATTGCGCTAGCTCAAACTATTTCAGGAACCGTACATGAGGAAATGGCCGACGCACAAGCCATTACCCGACTTGCCAGCCTTTTAGCTCCTGAAGATATACAATTGTTTTACAGCATCGCTGTTAAAGGAGCACAAGAGATAGCCTGGGCACCTGATCCCGCGACCGGCTTTGCGATGACCTTGTTGCGAATGCTGGCATTTTTGCCCGATCAAGAGATGGCAGCTACGGATTCCAAGCCTTTACTTAAACCTGCAGCGAATGTGGCAGCGCGGCTAACGGTGCCATTAAAACCCTCTTTTTCTCCACCAAACCTAGACAATAGGGCAGGGCAAGAAAAAAATACTTTCCAAACTATTGAAGACTGGCCTAGCTTAGCAGCCACTTTGCCCATCACTGGTTTTGCCCGTCAGCTGGCCACTCAGAGTCTGTTGGTATCGGATGATGGCGCACTATTAACTCTTAGTGTTTCTATTAAGAATCTTGCGGAACAGGTCAATATTAATAAGCTGGCTGCTGCCTTAAAAAAAATGGGTATTGAACGTAAGATACAAGTGCAGATAGAAAGTACAACTGAGCAGTCTGTCCAAAAAATGGGTAAAACAGCCTATCAGATAGAGCAAGATAATCGGCTTTTGGAAAAAGAGATGCTTGAGCAAAATGTCTTGAAAGATCCCTTGGTACAACAACTAGTGCAAGAGTTTGACGCTGTGATTGTTCCTGGATCCATAAAACCTCTTACTGGAGATTCAAAATGATGAAAAATCAGATGGCAGGCTTGATGAAGCAAGCGCAAGCCATGCAGGAAAACATGAAAAAAATGCAGGAAGAGCTTGGCCGTACAGAGGTGGAGGGCGTCTCTGGCGCTGGCATGGTCAAAATTGTGATGACCTGTAAGCATGATGTAAAACAAGTCACTATAGACCCAAGCTTGCTCACAGAAGACAAAGACATGCTGGAAGATTTGATTGCTGCTGCCTTTAATGATGCAGCTAGAAAAGCTGAAGCCATGTCAGAGCAAAAAATGGGAAGCATTGCCTCGGGTATAGGTTTACCGGGGGGAATGAAGTTTCCATTTTAAAAATCTCTTTATTTTCCATTTGAAAAAAATCTCTCCCCTAGACGCTCTAATTACTGCTTTTGAGCGCTTACCGGGCGTTGGGCCAAAAACAGCCCAGCGCTACGTTTTGCACCTTCTGCAGTACGACAAGGCGGCGGCTGAGCAGCTCTCAAGCGCTCTAAAACAGGCTGCTGCGCATATTGGAAACTGTTTACGCTGTAACACCTTCACCGAACAAAGCATTTGCCCCACTTGTAGCGATGAGCATCGTGATCCTCGTTTGCTTGCGGTCATCGAAACTCCCGCCGATCAAGCCGCCTTAGAATCTACCTTGGCTTACCATGGCTATTATTACGTATTGATGGGACGAATTTCTCCATTAGATGGGGTGACGCCTAATACATTAAAGCTGGAGCGTTTTTTGGTACGTGCTACCGAACCTGGTGTAGAAGAAGTTATCCTTGCCACCAATTTCACTATTGAAGGGCAGACAACTGCCCATATGATTGCCACTTTGCTTAAACCCTATCCGATAAAAGTGACCCGCCTGGCCCGCGGGATTCCTTTTGGGGGGGAGCTAGAATATGTAGATTTACCGACTTTGGCCCAATCTTTGCGGCAACGGCGCAGCAACTAATATTAAAATTGAGTAGTCCTGAAGCATCCAGAACAAAAGTTTCAACCCAAAAAGCGTTATTTCAGTCAATGCTATTGTTTTAATTGAGAAGTAACTGTAAACGTTCAGGTATCCTTAGCGCGATTGCCGCATAAATAATCAATCCCATAAAGATTAATCCCATTAATACCTTTGCGAATAAGCTCTTTAAAACCTCTTGATAAAAATCAAAAGAATCAGTTAGTGCCTGCAAAATCTTTTGCCAGATTAACTGTATACAACTTTCAATCGGTGCGTGTCTTCTCAGAGCCTGGACCAGCTGACCTAAAAGCGCAGGGTGGGTGCGGGAAGTCTTAGCAAGTGTTTTAGAAAGCCGTTTTAAGGTAGATGTGAGGTAGTCTTGCGTTTGGTCTGGCAAATCTGAGCGTTTATAAGTTTCAAGTAGAGCCGCTGTAGCATACCGCCAGCCTGCATCCTGGGGAATAAAGCTGTCAAGCACGTGGATGAGCCGCTTAATTTGCAGTAAGTCCGGAACCCTCTCCACTCTCGGCCAATAATCATGCAAGAAAGCCCCTACCTCTAACAGACGTCGCTCTGTCGGCGACACTTCAAGCCAATTAAGCGCTATCTTATCCACTTCTAAATGGCCAGACTCGGCCAAGGAGTAGCCTGCGCGAAGCAAAACTTCATCATCTATCTGATTGTGGCCCTCCAGCAGATTAAACAGCGTAATGATAAGGGAGCTTATTTGTGCACTTGACATTCCTCGAAGCTGATCAATTTCTCGAGGTTGGCGATCATAAAAAATCGTGGGATCCATTTCTTCTTTCTTTCTTTCTCATGAGGAGCAATGCTAATAGCATTCTCTTCTTTAATACTTCAAAGAATCTATTAACAAACAGTTTTTGGTCGAGAGAGATATTTATTTCAAACGTACAACTTGTTGTTAAACTTTTCACTAGGTGTGATGCTGCAGTTTACTAACGCTTCGCAGTGTCATTGTCCACCTTGCCTCTATAAAGAAAGACCTATCATGACCATTGCCATATTTTGTATTTTGATTAGCGCATTAATGCCCCTGGGCTGCGCAGCTATTGCCAAAAGTGGCACTTTTAAGACTCCGCGCAAAGATGGGGGTTATGACAATCTGGATCCTAGAGCTTGGGAGGATAAACAAGAAGGCTGGCGTAAATGGGCCACGAATGCGCAAGCTAACTGCTGGGAAGCGCTACCCTTTTTTGGGATGGCGATAATTGTCTCGCATATACTGGGAATAATCGGTTGGTTACCTAATACCTTGGCAGTCACTTTTATTGTGCTGCGCAGCCTGTACATTTATCTCTATGTCACCGGAAAACAAAGTTTGCGCTCCAGTGTCTGGTTTTTGGCCTTACTGGTAAACATAGCTTTGTTTTTATTACCCATTTTTTATTAAAAAAATCAGGTAAGACTCAAGCAAGAAGCTCAAAAGTGCTTAGGCTTTTATACAGCATATAGCCAGCCAGTAGCATTAGCAGGGCTGAAAAAATACGCTGTAAAGTTTTTACATTCAAAGCATGTGCAGTGCGTGCCCCTAAGGGTGCGAAAAGTACACTCACGCTGGCTAAACAGAGTAGGGCGGGTAAATAGATAAAGCCCCATGAGTGAGGCGGTAAGGCCTCATGAAGATTAAATCCGGCAACTCCATACCCTACCAATCCTCCCGCAGCAATCGGAAAACCCATGGCCGCGCTAGTTCCTAAGGCCTGATGAATCCCCACTTTACGAGAGCGTAAATAGGGTACTGTAAAAAAGCCTCCTCCTGCCCCTACTAGGCTAGACAAAAGACCTGCCAGGCCGCCGACCAGCAAGAGGGCGCGTGGCCTGGGTAAAGAAGAGTTTAGGAGCACAACTGTAGGTTTTACCATAAACATTTTCATCGCCGTATAAGCAATAAAGCCGGCAAAAATTAAGGCTAACCAAGGGGTTGTGATACGACTAGCGAGTTGCGCACCGAGTAAAGTCCCTATAAAGCCCCCCACCCCCATGACCCGAACTACTTTCCACAGTACTGCACCGTGGTAATGGTGGGCTCTTAAGCTGGACAGTGAGGTAAACAATACCGTGCTTAAAGAGGTAGCCACAGCCATATGGAGAACCTGGGTGGCAGGAAAATGCTGAGCTGTAAAAAGCATGGTCAAAAACGGCACCATGAGCGCGCCTCCCCCAATACCCAACAAGCCAGCAGAAAAACCGGAAAATGCCCCCAGTAATAATAAACAAGCAATAAACCAAGGCTGCACAATGCACCTAAGGTTGAACGGAAGGGGGATTAGAAGCAGGCAGAGAATGGGTCACAAAAGCTATTTTAGTAAATCCATGCGTTTGGGCGATAGAGAGTAGTTGGGCTACTTGATCGAAAGATACTTCCTTGTCGATGCGTAAGCGAAGCTGCACATCAGGAGTTTTTTCAGCTAGCGCTTTAAACCGGCCCTCCAGTTCTTGTTGAGAGATCTTGATATCGTTCCAAAATAATTCAGCTTCTGCATTTAGGGAAAGAGTTAAGGCAGTACTTTTTTCTGAAGATACGGCAGCTTTTGTATTAGGCAGATTCAGTTTGATACTGCTGGCAAATAAAGGCGCAGTGATAATGAAAATGACCAGTAAAACCAGCATCACATCCACTAGCGGCGTGACGTTAATGTCGGAGAGGGGCTGTTCGGTCTGCGAGCGGTCAAATCCTCCAAAACTCATGATTTTCTCACCACACCATCCGTGCTTAAATAAGCATGCAAATCATGCGCAAAGCCGTCCAGTTGCGTCAAGGTAATACGATTGGCGCGTGACAAAAAGTTATAAGCCAATACCGCAGGCACGGCTACGGCAAGGCCGGCTGCCGTCATAATCAACGCCTCACCTACGGGAGCGGCTACTTTATCAATCATGATCTGCTGATTTCCGGTCAGACTAATCAGGGCATGATAAATACCCCAGACGGTACCTAGCAGGCCTACAAAAGGGGCGGTCGATCCAATGGAGGCCAGCAAAGTCAAGCCATTTTCTAAGCGTAAAGCAATAGCGTTAATCTCGTTGCGTAAGATACGAGTCAGTAGCTCAGAGCGGTCAACTTTCCCCTCTAAAGAGTCAGAAGAAATAGTTTGAGCAGTTAAACCACATTGGGCCAGTGGTGCAAAGATTTGTTCTGGGTCATTGGCAGAAAGCTGCCGGGTAGCTTCCTCAAAGCTGTTAGCCTTCCAAAATAGGGGTAACCAGATGCGCCCGGTAAGGCGGGCTCTTCTGGTACGGAAAGTTTTTAGCACAATGAAATACCAGCTAGTGAGTGACATCAGCAACAATAAATAGGCAAGCATTTGGGCCAAGCCATCTGCCTGCGTCCAAAAGTGTGCTAATCCAACTATTTGAGGATTCATGTTCAGCGATCAGTTAAGCCTGCCTCAGGTGGGTAATTGCATTTTGCGTGCAGTTTCAGTTTGTTTCTGACGAAATACAGCCAGTTTTTCTGCTAATGTAGTCTCTTGCAAAGCCAGAAGAGATACGGCAAATAAAGCCGCATTAGCGGCCCCTGCCTCACCAATCGCAAAAGTAGCTACGGGTATACCTTTGGGCATTTGGACAATCGAATACAGTGAATCTTCTCCCTGCAAATATTTACCCGGCACAGGTACTCCCATCACGGGTATCAGCGTTTTAGCAGCAATCATCCCTGGCAGGTGTGCTGCACCTCCCGCCCCTGCAATAATGGCTTTTAGGCCTCTGCTAGCGGCTTGTTCGGCATAACGGAACATTTCATCCGGCATACGATGTGCAGAAAGAATCTGTGCTTCATAGCGGACTGCAAATTCATCCAGAATATTTGCTGCATATTGCATGACCTCCCAGTCAGAAGAGGAGCCCATGACCAATCCAATTTTTATAGTCATTAGTGAGTCAGTACGGAAAACGATCAAAGTTGGTTTTAAAGTGGTTTTTAGAAAAAAATCTATAAACGTTTTTAATTTCTAGGCAAATACTTTATCCGTTAAACGTTCATAGACTTGCCTATATTTTGCAGTGGTTTGTTCAATGATTTCTATAGGCAAATGAGGAGCCGGTGCCGTTTTTGGCCAAGGTTTTCCGTTTGAATCTCTCCAGGCTTCCAGCCAATCCCGAACAAACTGTTTATCATAACTGGGAGGAGAAACGCCTACCTTCCAGGCTTCCAGAGCCCAGAAACGGGAGGAGTCCGGCGTTAAAACCTCATCCATCAAGGTGAGCGTGCCATGCTCATCTAAACCAAATTCAAACTTGGTGTCCGCAATGATGATCCCTTTTGTGCGAGCAAAATCCGCGGCTTGTGTATATAAGCGTAAGGAAGTGATACGGATATGATCGGCCAGCTCCAGCCCAATCAGATCACTCATGCTGTTAAAACTAATGTTCTGGTCATGTTCCCCCACTGGCGCCTTGGTGGCAGGCGTAAAAATAGCCTCAGGTAGCTGGCTGGCCAGTTTTAAACGACGGGGAAGCCGAATGCCGCAAACTTCACCTGTTTGCTGATACTCTTTCCAGCCGCTACCGGCCAGATAGCCGCGTACCACCGCCTCGATCATGATAGGTTTAAGTTTTTTGACAACCATACTACGGCCGCGAACTTGTTCCACTTCATCAGCGCTCACCACAGTGGCTGGATCAATGCCGCTTAGGTGGTTGGGCACAATTGACTTGAGCTTCTCAAACCAAAACTGCGCCATTTGTGACAAAATCTGACCTTTTTCGGGAATAGGCTCACGCATGATCACATCAAAAGCGCTTAAGCGATCTGTTGCTACCATCAGCATCAGCTCACGACCGACCGCATAGTTTTCTCGTACCTTACCCCGGCCTAGCAGGGGTAAAGAATGAATGGAAGATTCATATAGGGCAGTGGTCATGGGGGTTATTATTAAAAATAAAACTAGAGGTTACTACAGCGTCAGGCGTTTGCTTGAATGCTTACTTAGCTTACTTTATATAGTCAGACATACTTAATCCTATTTCCAGAAACTTATTTATGTTTTTTTACATAGGTCGTTGTGCGTGTGTTCTGTAACTTTCTAATACTTTCTCGTCGTATCGAGGGATCGCAGGAGGATAAGCCTCATTTTTTGCTGAATCCCTCCCACTTTGGCAAATAAATGAGGGCGAAGGCAAGGATGGTGCAGCAGTAGCATAAGCCGCAGACTCAGAGGGAAGAGTAGTCCCTGGAGTAACGGGTCGAGGCATTGGCAAGACCTGCAATCCCCGCGGATCTGTTGCTCCTAGCGGATTGCTACCCACATACGAATAAGTATTAACCCTCCCTCCAATCCAATCGGATCAGACTGCGCATAGCAGGCCCCTAATGAGACTCATTTTGATAGTTTCTTAATAGCTGAAATTACTTTACCCTAATATTTATGCGGTTTTTCAATCAAAAATCCTTCAAAAACCTTATGAATATTACGGGAAAGGTTTTGATCTTTAAATCTATTTGCTTTTGATTTATAGGAATGTTATTCATTTTCCACTTGGCACTAACTCCAAGAATTCTTTAGAAACACAAAATGAATGCCCGCTGTAATAAGCCTCTTCATTTACCTCCACTGTTGTTCCAAATCCAAGCCATACATAGCCATAAGCATCTATTTCACGTATTTCAGCAAATTGGCCAACAAACCTGAGCATTTGAATTTTCTCACTTTCAGGCAGCTCATGTAGAAGCCAATCAGGCAAACCAATCAGTTTCACTTGATCGCCAACTTGGAAACTATCTGCCATCTCAACATCCTCCGGAATACTGTTCTCCCTTTGGACCAGTACATTTGCACGAGACGTGTTTAGGTTGACATTGCAGATTTGACGTTGCAAATGATTTAGCAATATTTCTTGCTGTCCCCAAATCATTGGCTGTTCCTCCACCAAAGGCAAAGCGCCGAACAGGATCTTCTGGGCAATTTCCAGGAATATTGTCATTGCAGTCTGCTCGAGCTTTGCAGTTCCATTGTCCCGGTGTTTTGTCAGGCCACCAAATATCTCTTGGAATTACCCTAGGGGCAGGTAAAGGTTTAGGACCATTAATTTCTGCGCAAATTGCGGGATTTGTTCTGCAGGAATTAGTAACCGAATCTACAATAAGTCCTGTCGGATCCACCATCCTTGTCGGTTGCCCATTTACGTAGGAGTAGGTATTAATCCCTGCCTCCAAGCCAATCGGGTCAGACTGTAAATATCTTGCGAATGCATACTGGGTGCATCCAACTAACATAAGTCCACAAACAATTATCTTGGACATCCACTGGTTAACTGACATGATGGCACTTCTCCCTTGGGTGGATTTTCTTTTACCTGTTCGATAAACTTTAAATATTCAGCTTTTTGCTCTGGGGGTGGCTCTCGCCAGCCGAGGGCTTCTGCTTTTCCTCGCCATAGACTGATCTGGTATCCCAAGGCATTATAGAGTTGACCTTCAGCGGCAGGAATATGAAAAAGGGTAGGATATTTGTCTATAAATCGCTGCTTCATAATGCGGTAATAGGCCGAGCTTTTATGGAGCATTGCGGTTACATCTTTTGGATAATATTCCATGGCCAGATCAGAAAGGGCTATACGGTCCCCTATATAGTTTTGCTGGGCATAAAACTCATTTAAAGTGCTGGTCATCACTACAACCGTTTCTTTTTTGCTTAGGGGCTGTAAATAGATGCCGTTGGTGATAGCCTCGGGCGTAATTGCGCTATCACGCTGATAGCTAGCATTGCTTTTTACTCCTGCGGTAGTGGCTTCAAAATTAACATACCCACCGTGTCCGTCCGCTACTTTTACAAAAAAGTGCTCTGGGGCGGTAGAAGCGGTCATCTCAATACCCAGTTTTTGGCCGAGAATGATGAATAGAAAAGGCATTGAGACACAATTTCCTTTCTTTGTGGACAGATAAGTAGAGAGGAGTTTGTTATGTATATTGCTGCCTAAAGGGTCATCTAGATCATAACGGAATGGCTGGTGATTATTCCAAGAGCCTGATGTATAAAGATGATCTCGCAGAAGCTGAGCAGCAGCTAAATTGGACAAGTTTGGAGTTAGCTTACTTCGCACTTCATCGGCAAAAGTATCCAGTTTTTAAGGGTCGTTTCAATATCAATGCTGGGATCGATCATATGATCGATGCTTACTTTGGTTCTAGCTAAATCAATTTCCTTTTCTGGCTTCTGAAGAATGGCTCGAATGGCCAGCACTTCAGGGTGTGGAGGCTCTTGTTTTTCTTTGGCCTGAGTAAAAGCTGTGTAGGGGCTAAGTGCGATGAAGGTACTTACACACAGCCGCAACAAATAGTGGGTAGTCTTGAGCATCACTGCAGCTTAGCAGGAGCTTTAAACATTTTTCAAGCTTTTTGGCAAACCTCACTAAAGCGAAATCATGCTCATTGCACCACTTGACGCAATTGTCCAGATTTATATTTTTCAGCTATTTGCGTTAAAGATAAAGGTTTAATCTTACTAGCCTGTCCTGTACAGCCAAACTGGGTAAAGCGTTCTTTTACAATTTTTTTGGCAGCTTCTTTGGCGGGTTTAAGATATTCCCGCGGATCAAACTTGCTGGGATTTTCAACCATGAATTTGCGGACTGCAGCCGTCATTGCCAGGCGAATATCGGTGTCGATATTGATCTTACGCACGCCGTGTTTGATGGCTTCTTGAATTTCTTCCACTGGCACACCATAGGTTTCTTTCATCTCACCCCCGTATTGGCGAATCTGTGCCAGCAGTTCCTGGGGAACAGAAGAAGAACCATGCATGACCAGGTGTGTATTGGGAATGCGTTTATGAATCTGTTTAATCCGTTCGATCGCCAAAATATCGCCCGTCGGTTTACGGGTAAATTTGTAAGCGCCATGACTGGTTCCGATGGCAATGGCCAAGGCATCCAGTTGGGTGCGTTTGACAAAATCGGCTGCCTGCTCCGGATCGGTTAACAATTGATCCATGGTCATGGTGGATTCTGTCCCGTGACCATCTTCCTTATCCCCCTTCATGGTTTCCAGCGAACCCAGGCATCCTAACTCACCTTCAACAGTGACCCCGATGGCATGCGCCAGCTCTACCACCTTGCGCGTCACTTCCAGGTTGTATTCATACGATGCGATGGTTTTTCCATCTGCCTGCAGTGAGCCATCCATCATCACACTGGAAAACCCAAGTTTTATGGCGCTTTGGCAAACTTCGGGTGACTGGCCATGATCCTGATGCATCACCAGCGGAATATGGGGGTAGCTCTCAAGCGCAGCATTAATGAGGTTACGCAAAAATAATTCACCCGCATATTTACGTGCGCCTGCACTGGCTTGCATGATCACCGGTGCATCCAGCTCGTTGGCGGCCTCCATGATAGCCTGCACCTGTTCTAGGTTATTAATGTTAAAAGCGGCAATGCCATATCCATTCTCAGCCGCATGATCTAGCAATTGACGCATGGAAACCAGGGACATAGAGTTACTCCAAAAAATATTATTTTTGATATAGCCCACAAAACTGCGACGTGCTTGCAGATTTTGTGTTTAGCTAAATTGTAGCGGGATTGTTGCTGAACGCTTTTAGGTTTTAAGTGCTTTGATGCGGGCGGCAATATCTTTTTGTTGTTGTTCGCTTAAGCGTTTTTTAAATGTCAAAGAACGCTCAAACGCAGCCAGAGCACGAGGTTTTTCATTTAATACTTCCAAACATTCGGCCATACGAAAATAGATATATCCCGCTTCAGTATCCAGGGCTACGGCCTTTTCAAAAAAAGCTAGCGCTACCGAACATTTACCCTGCACCTGATGAACCCGCGCCAATAAAAAAGGCCCCCAGGCGCTATCAGCATAATGTTTTTGTATGGTTCTAAACGCCCGCTCTGCATCGCTATATTTTTTGGCCTCCATATAAAGACTTCCTGCTCCTATCAAAAGACTACGGTGCACTTCGCTAAGCATTTCATCCAGGGGCGGATTTGCCGGCGCACTGGCGGATAAAGCCGCAGCTTCTGCAGCAGCTGCCTGTTTCTCCCGCAAGCTAATCGCGCCTTGCATGAGCTGAGCTGCTTGAGCATGAATTGAAAGCGTTTCTTGTGCCAACTCTTGAGCTTTTTCAATTCCACCCCCTACCATAGAAGGAGCTATGAGGTAATACCGTAACAGGGAAAACCTGGCTTCTATGTTTTTTCTATCCAAGGCTACCGCCTGCTGATAAGCTTGCCGAATGTTGCCAGCCAGCAATAATCCAGCAACCTTACCGGCTGCAAGAGCTTTAGCAGCAAGCGTAGTGCCAAGGCTCAGATGACATTCAGATTGTTTCGGATGCGCCGCCACGCATTGCTCTGATAATTCCACCGCCTGAGCAATACGGGTTTTATCCTCAGAATATAAAATGGCCTCTGCCTTGGCAATCAGAGCGGAGGCATCTGTTGGGTCAGTGGAGAGCCGTAGGCTAGCCAGCCGTTCAACTTCTGCATATTTTTTGGCTTTAAACAATGATTTATAGTCGTCGGCAGCCATCAGATATCCAGAACTGCCAAAATGTACGGCAATCACCATACAGCAGAAAAAAATAGGGCTTCGCATGCTTAACTATCCGTTTTAAAAGAAGATAGAAAATATAGATCAGTCCGGCAGATCTTTATGATTTTTCTACTCTGAAGAATATTTTATAGAGTCTGCATGGGGTGCAGTGAGCATGAACTGGCTAAGCTCAGCCAAGCTATGTTGTATACAGAGCATCTAACCCTACAAACGCGGCAAATGACTGGGCTTTTTAAGCTCTTACGAAACCGCCTTCAAAGTCTATCCTTTTTTGGTAGCTCTTTTTTGAAGGAGCGGAAATGCCTTGAGATTTTTTATATACAGTGAGGAAAGATAAAAATTTCTGTAGGGTGCGAGCAGAGAAAAATCTTAGCGGATAATTTTTTCAGCACTTTACACTGCTGTTTGAATGCTTTCTCTTTTCCTTGCGTTGTCGGCGGCTGCGTTAGAGGAGAGGGGGTTCGCACTCATAAAAATAGGATACACAGGCCCTCGTGTGAGGAAATTCAAGCACTGTCTGTGGATGAGATGTTTTCTGGGTGGGGCAGGTCAACAGGGCCAGAGGTCCTGGGGGTAAACAGGTGTAGTAATTCATTGAGGCTGGCCTGAGAACTTAGCGGCTGGATCAGCAGCCCTTGCTCGCAAACGACAAGCTGAACGCTTTGTCCAGCCTGCAGAAGCATTTTTTCCCGTATGGCCTTAGGGATCACCAGACCCACACTATTGCCAAAGTTTCTAAGTACAGTTTGCATGATATTTTTTGCAAAAAAGAGCTAAAAGATTGTTGACCTCAAATAAGCTTGAAGTTTTTCCTTGTTGAAAGATTTCTTGAAAAGGGGCTTACTTCATTAACCGCATAAATAACTGTTGGCATGTCTGCTGCAAGCATCCTGAGGGATTATTGACTGTAGAGTCGGAGCTGGGCCAAGTGCGCAAAGGCTGCGCTATCGAGCTGTTTATGTCTGCTCTACTGGTGCCTTGAATCTCATCCAGGCGCTGTTGGTAGACTGGATTTTTAGCATCCATACGCTTGGCTAATCCTGCTTGCACTGCAAAATGATCTAATACGGTAATGATACGCTCCAGGGCGGCTTCCCATTCTTGCTCATCACGCGCATAGCAGACCCGGAAATGGCCGGCTCCACCTGGGCCAAACTGATACCCAGGGCTAACCAGCACCTTAGCCTCCTGCATGAGTGCCTGTGCGATGGTGGTATCGGGCAGTTTTAAGGCACTCACGTCAGGCCAGGCATAAGCAGTAGCCTTTTGCAGATGCAGTTTTAACCAAGGCAGTTTCGCAAATGCCTGGGCCGTGATTGTGCGCAGCTTCCAGAACTCTTTTAAGCGATCAGCTAACCACAGCCCGTCATGGTGCAGCCAGGGTACAAGCACATGTTGCGAATAAGCTGGGGCGCGTAGGGCCGTGATGCTTTGAATATCCTCAATCGCTTCAATCACCTTTGCAGGAGCTGCTACTACGCCTAGACGGTAACCGCTAAGCGATTCCGTTTTGCTAGGCCCAAATAAGGTGATCGTGCGCTCTTTCATTCCCGCCTGCGCCGCCAGGTGAGTGAAGCGGCTTCCCTGATAGACAAGACGGGCATAAAGCTCGTCTACCAATACCGTCACGTTGTAGTAAATAGCTAGTTCGGCAATACCCGCGATAAGCTCTGGTGCATAAACCGCACCAGTTGGATTGTTAGGATGGGAAAATACCAGGAGTTTCGGTTGCAAGCGTTTGAAAACCTCTTCCAGAGCCTTTAGATCGGGATGCGGGCTGACCGCATCCACGAGCGGAATATGGGTAATCTGTGCTCCTAAAAACCGCAAGATCCGTTCGCTAAACAGATAATCAGGGTCAATCAGCACTACATCATCGCCTTGATTGATAAGGCTTGCCAGCGATCCAAAAAGACCTGCTTGTGTGCCCGGCGTAAGGATGAGCTCCGTATCGGGATTAAAGCTCAAGCCGAAGCTAGTCTGCAGACCTTCTGCCACACTTTTTAGCACATCGGGATGTCCCCGGTACGGTGTGTACGCCAGAGAACCTTCTTGAGAAGCGCGTGCAATCACTTCGCTGGCCCAGGGGGGAGGGGCAAAGCGTACGGTATCAAAATGAGTGGTATCTAAAAAATCCTCTTGAGCCAGGGCCAGTAAAGCCCGGTCGGCTTCTCGTGCACTACCGGGCGCACGGTTGGGTAGGCAAAGTTCGCTAACGCGTTCAGAGAGTGGAATTTCTGGGGCTTTTAGCCAGTCGTATTGCTCCATAACTTTCCTTAAGAGAAAAAGAGAAAAGTACTAAACAGTTTGTTTTGCTTAGACGGGGTTAAAGGTAGGTGGCCGGATCGCCAGAGTCCGTAGGATGGGCGAATATTGTCTTGAGCTTTTCACTAAGCGGTATGTTCAGGTTGATTCCCTTAGGAGGAATGGGTGCCTGAAACCACTTCGCGTACAAGCTCTGGATTTGCCCGCTGCGAAATACCTCAGTAATGACTTGATCTACAACTTTTTTGAAATCAGAGTCGCCTTTGCGCAGCATGATGCCATAGGGCTCTACAGACAACGCTTCTTTGGAAATCACATAATCAGCAGGGCGCTTGGAGTTAGCAAGCAGGCTGTACAAGATGATGTCATCCGTAGCATAGGCAGCGATGCGATCAGATTCCAACATGGTCATGCCTGTTCCATGATCCACGACCGGAATAAAAGTCATACCCAAATGCTTTGCGTTATTGAGCAAGACCATGAGCTTAAGGTTTGAAGAGCCTGAAGTGGACGATACAGTTTTGCCGCGCAGGTCTGCAAGAGAGCTGATGTTGGTGCTTTTCTTGCTCATCAGGCGTGTGGCTGTAATAAAAGTGGTTGGACTGAACCAGACATGCTGCTGGCGTTCTAGATTGTTCGTAGTGTTCCCGCACTCCAGATCTATCGTGCCATTAGCCATCAGCGGAATGCGCGTTGCAGAGGCGACGGGTTGCAGCTTTGCTTTCACAGGTGTGCCCAGAAGCTTAGCGGTGGCCTGCACAATTTTCATACACAGATCGATGTGATAGCCAACATATTGCTGTTGTTCATCTAGGAAGGAAAAGGGGATAGAGGCGTCGCGCACCCCCAGCACCAAGGTCCCGGTTTCTTTGACTTTTTTCAGCGTGCCGGTCAGTTCTTTTGCGCCGACCGTATTTAGAGACAAGCAGAACAGTCCGGCTGCAAGCACTCTCATCGTGAATGTTCTGCGCATAAAAATGCTCCAGTTAAAAAATGGGGGTAAGCCACTGAAGTACTGCTGGGTTTTAAAGAAATTTTATGGAAAAAATTTCATATAAACTTGAAAAATTATCCTTGTATTCATAAATTTTTTTCATATATAAGAATATTAATTGGAGTAGCCGATGATTCGTTACCTTAATACCCTGATTGCGGTGGCCCGCTATGGCACCTTTGCTGCAGCAGGTGACCGGATTGGCCTAACGCAGTCAGCCGTAAGTGTGCAAATGCGAAAACTGGAAGAAGCTTTAGGCATAAGCTTATTTGACCGCAGCGGTCGTAGTGCGATTCTTAATGAGGCAGGCCGCCGTGTCTTGGCACATGCCGAACAGATCGGCCTGTTATTCAGGCAAATGACTGAAGGGGTTCCGGATGCCGAACTGACCGGTACTTTGCGGGTGGGAGCCATCATGACCTGTCTGCTGGGGGATGTAGTGGAAGTCTTGCCCGCCTTTATCAAAAAATTTCCGAAGCTAGAGGTACATCTGACGCCAGGCGGTTCGATGGAGTTGCTAACGCTGGTAGAAAAACAGCGTCTGGATTGCGCCTTAATTGTTAAACCCGCCTATCCTGTTGAGGGGGCTTTAGTTTGGAAATCCTTGCGTCAAGAACCCTTTATTTTGTTGACGGCAGCCAATGAAAAGTTAAACAATATAGACAAGCTGCTCTCTACTCGTGCTTTTATTCGCTACGATCGTCATTCTCATGGCGGTAGTTTGGTGGATCGATTCATTAAACGCAAACGTTATAAGGTGAAGGAAACAATAGAGTCAGATTCTATTGAGAGCATAGGATTGCTCGTGGCTCGGGGTGCTGGCGTAGCGATTGTGCCGCGTAACCCAGCCCTGAAGGCGCTGGGTTTGCCCGTGCGAGAAATAGATCTACTAGAGGACACCTTTTACCGCGAGATAGGTTTAGTCGAACACATTGAAAGTCCTCACGCGCATTTAAATAGTGACTTTTGGCGTATTATTTCCAAACATAAACCCCTACGCTAAACCCAGCAAACAAGGAAATATTAATAAATAAAATGTTTCAAGGAATTTAGAAACGCTATTTATTAAATATTTTAGCTTTAGCTTTTCAATTAAATAGCCTTGGTTCGCTCCTGCAACCAGGCCAGGGCTGCACCTTGCACATGGGGAGAAAGGCGCTGCAGCACTTGAGCATGGTAATCATTAAGCCACTGGATTTCATCAAGGCTTAGTAAGCTGATATCGATGCAGCGGGTATCAATGGGGCAGAGGGTGAGCGTTTCAAACTTTAGGAATTCACCAAACTCAGTGGTGCAGGCGGGCACATTTAACACCAGGTTTTCAATGCGAATACCCCATCGACCGGGGCGGTAAATCCCCGGTTCGATACTGGTAATCATACCGGGCTCCATGGCTGTTTGGGGCTCTGGCAAAGCTTGGGAAATGCTTTGTGGACCCTCATGTACATTCAGAAAATAGCCTACTCCATGCCCTGTACCATGGCCGTAGTCTCGTGCCTGTGCCCAGATCGGAGCGCGGGCGATTGCATCCAGCATAGGAGATTTTGTGCCCCGGGGAAACTGCGTGCGACTTAAAGCTATCATGCCTTTAAGCACCAAGGTGTAGTCATGTTTTTGTTCCGGGGTAACAGAGCCAATGGGCCAGACCCGTGTAATGTCGGTGGTGCCTCCTAGATACTGACCACCAGAATCGATGAGTAATAAACCATCGCCTTGAATGACTGCATGAGCCGCCTCGGTGGCGCGGTAATGGGGTAAAGCCCCATTCGCTGCAAAACCAGCAATGGTGGCAAAGCTTGGGCTGATATAGCTTTTACACTTGGCCCGCTGCGCGCTAAGCTTTTCATCAATCGTTAATTCAGTAATACGTTCTTTGCCTAAAGCATTTTCAAGCCAGGCATAAAATTCGCACATAGCCGCGCCATCTTGTTCCATCGTAGCGCGTACAAACTCTGCTTGCTCCGCAGTTTTGCATGACTTTGCCAAGGTCGTGGGGTTGATCTGCTCGATTATTTTTACACTGGGAGCGATGGCCTGCTTCAGCCCGAAGCTGATGCGGCGGGGGTCAATTAATAGCTTTGCCTGCGTAGGCAAAGCTACCAAGGCCGCCTTGGCTTGCGCATAGTCGGCCGTTTTTATCCCCTCAGAGGCCAGAGCAGTTTGTAATTCAGCAGAAATTTTTCCAGCCGTAGTAAAAACAGTGGCATCTTCTAAATCTATGAGCGCATGCGCTACAAAGACCGGGTTGTAAGATACATCACTACCGCGTAAATTAAATAAATAAGCAATATCATCCAAGGTAGAAATAAAATGATGGGTTGCCCCTGCACGGCGCATGGCTGCACGCGTTGCTTCAAGCTTGCTAGAGCGCGACTGTACGGCATAAGGAGCCCTATGCTCATAGACAGGGGCGTTAGGCAAACCGGCGCGTTCTGGCCAAGCCATGCCTGCGATATCCAGATCAGTTACTAGCTCAATCCGGTGGGGGGAAAGGGTAGCGATCAAGCTACGCTGTGCCGCCAGGCTTAAAACATCCCCATCTACGGCTACCTTTTCTCCGGCCGGTATCTGTTCACTTAACCATTCCATATACAGCGTGCTGTTACCCGTGGGAATTTTGATAAGCGTTACCCCGCTTCCCGCGAGCTCTTTTTCCGCCTGAGCCCAATAGCGGCTGTCAGCAAAGATTAAAGCCTGGCTTGCTGTCACTATTAGCGTCCCCATACTTCCGGTAAAGCCGCTAAACCATTGACGTGCCTGCCAGCGCTCTGGCAAATATTCAGAAAGATGAGGGTCAGAAGAGGGCACCAGCAGCGCTGCAATATGATGTGCCTGCATGACCGAGCGCAATGCCGTCAGGCGTTGTTTAACAAGGGTTTTAGGGTCAGTAAGAGTATCCATGAGCTAAGGCTATTTCAGATAAATGTTGTCAAAAAGCGATTGTAAAAGCATCCAAAAACCAGCGCATAAAGAGTACAAAAGCATTTAACCCAGATTTCCCGTTAGGGCTTGGGATGGCAACGAGGGCAGTTGCGAGGCAGTTTTGGCCCGACTGCGGAGCCTGTAGCCATTGCTACAGGCGACAAAGAGGGGCAAAAATGACCGTAAATG